>Ga0208979_100168_pt1 | contig 95566 bp, 105 predicted proteins | sample HotLakConsUCCSLE_FD_184738 | JGI IMG/M metagenome (GOLD analysis project Ga0208979, IMG submission 184738) | Hypersaline microbial mat communities from Hot Lake, Washington, USA - Hot Lake Consortium UCC-SLE (SPAdes) | ecosystem: Environmental > Aquatic > Non-marine Saline and Alkaline >... | reverse complement strand
ACTTTTCTATTCTGCTATATTTGTTCATGGAGAGAAAACTATATTTTTGCTTATTTATATTTTCTCTCTATTTTTCTTTTCTGTCTTGCCCTTCCTTCTTTCTCTCCCCATTTAGTCTAAACTACAGTTATCAAGACTTTTAGGACTCCATTCATAAAGAGTATGTCCAGTGTAATAAACAATAGATTTATTAGGCCATGTTTTAGCTGCCAATCGTTGATTAATCTGGCTGATTTTTCCCTGTATTTTACGCAGTAACATGAGTTTTATTGGTACAAATTTTTGAAAAAAAATAGAGGCGACTTTATCAACCTCTATTCTAAATACTATTTGATTTTATGTTAACTTTCTATGGTGCGAGCGCATTTCCCCGTAGAAGACTACCAATGGTTTTAGCTGTAATTTTAAGCTGAGTTAAAGGATTTGCAGGTACTACGGTTTTGTAGAGGTAGCTATCGAAGGTGATTTTTTGTACATCGATGTCAGCACACATTTCCACAAAAGCCTCACGGGTAGCATCACTACGATAGAAAACTCTTTGTAAGATGTCTAATACTAAATAGGTAGTACCGTATTGTTTATCCCAACGTTTGAGGTAAGTTTTTAAATCCGCTTCGGTGGGTACTCTTTGACCATTATTGCTGGTTTCTACAATCACCTCAGCACACATTCTGGCACTTTTTGCGGCGAAGTAGATACCTTCTCCAGAGGATTTGGTAACGGTACCCGCTGCATCACCCACAAGGGCTACTCTGCCCACTACACGACGGGGGCGAGGATGTTCGGGAATGGGGTGAGCTTCTACTTTGATGATTTCTCCCCCCTCAAGGCGTTTGGCTGCTCTCTGACGGATACCGGCTTGTAAGTCTTTAATCATGGATTGGTTGACTTTCATGGTACCTGTACCGACGGCAACGTGATCATATTTAGGAAATACCCAAGCATAAAAGTCGGGAGATACATCGTTACCCACATACATTTCGGCTAATTCATCATAGTATGCCATTTTGTCTTCAGGGAGTTTGATTCTTTCCTGAAAGGCGATCGCATAGTTATAATCCCCAGCATCAATGGCTTTTGCGATACGAGAATTGGCTCCATCGGCACCGATTACGAGGTCAACTTTAAGGGTTTTCATTTCCCCTTGGGCGCTACCATTGGAATGGTCTGCATAGTGAAGGGTATAAGGGCTAGTATCATTATCGGGAATGTCTAATTGATATACCGTACCATTGATGAGGTTCGCCCCTAGTTCAGCGGCGCGATCGCGCATAAAACCATCTAAAACCTCACGGCGACACATCCCAATGTACTCATTATCCTTGAGAGTTTGACCGATATTCACCTCAATATTGGAAGGAGAAATCATCTTCATTTTACGAACCCGACGGTCAATGATTTCGGGAGGTAAATCAAACTCATCCACCATACATAGAGGAATAGCACCGCCACAAGGTTTAGCGTTATCTAGTTTTCTTTCAAACAAATAGGTTTCAATACCCGCTTTTGCCAAAATTTCAGCTGCTGAGGATCCAGAAGGTCCGCCGCCTACTACTGCTACCCGAATTGTCACGGTATTCTTGCTCCTAAAATTTATATTTTTAATAAATTGCTTTTTGTATCTATTATAAAAAGGTAAAGGACAATGTCCTATCCTTCGATAAATTTTTCCATATTGCAACAGTCCTTAACAAAGAAAGCAATATTTCTTAACACTTCTCATTTTGTAGTTGTGTACAAATAATTTTTCTACCTCAAATTCAGAAGAATCAATAAGACCATTAGATATTAAATTATCTATCGATTAAGTGTATAGATTTAATAAGGCTTGTAAACCGCCCTGAAAACCAGACCCCACGGCATTAATACGCCATTCGCCTTCTTGTTTATACAATTGAGCCATGATAACTGCGGTTTCCACAGAGAAATCTTCGCTCAAATCGTAGCGTAATATTTCTTCCTTGGTTTGGACATCTACTAGACGAATATAGGCATTATTCACCTGACCAAAGTTTTGTTTTCTTTTATCGGCTTCGTATATGGTGACGGTGACGACAATTTTTTCCACCTCTGGAGGTACTTTTCTCAAGTCCACAATCAATCCTTCATCATCTCCATCTCCATCCCCAGTACGGTTGTCTCCTAAAAGTTTGACAGACTGATCAGAATCGGGACTAACTAGGTTATTGTAAAAAATAAAATGTTTATCGGAAACAATTTTTTCATTACTCCCAAGAAGGAAAACTGAGGCGTCTAGGTCAAAATCTCCCCCCGTATCGGTGGTATTTACATCCCAACCTAGTCCAATAAAACCAGCTACTAAGCTCGGTGCTACTTTGGTTAATGAAATTCTTTGTCCTTTTTCCAGTGAAATACTCATAGTTTAACCCATGAAATTTAGTGATATTATTAGTCAATTATCCCCCGAAAGTCACAGTTTAAACCAAAATCCTGAACTTAATCCTGAAATTGTTACTATTACTCCTATTCAAGGGGCGATCGCCCATAGCATAAGCTATATTGAAGGGGATAAATTTGCAAAGATGGTAGCTACCACCCCGGCATCAGCCCTTATTCTACCATGTGATCAAACTTTACAAGAAAACGCAACGAACAGGGGGATCGCTTGGTTATCATCTTCCTATCCTCGTCTTACTTTTGCCCAAACCATTGAGCTTTTTTATCAACCCCACAGGCCAGAAGCCAAAATTCACCCGAAAGCAGTAATTGCTGATGAGGTAATCATGGGGAAAAATGTCGCTATCGGAGCTAATGCGGTTATTGGCGAAGGAGTAACCCTAGGAGATGATGTGGTAATTCATCCTAATGTTGTGGTTTATCCTAATTGTGTTGTAGGCGATCGCACCGAGCTTCATAGTAATTGTAGTATTAATGAAAGAACCCAAATTGGAGCAGACTGCGTTATTCAAAGCGGAGCAGTCATTGGAGCGGAGGGATTTGGCTTTGTTCCCGTACCCCAAGGATGGTACAAAATGCCACAATCAGGATACGTAATCTTAGAAGACGGTGTGGAAATTGGTTGTAATAGTACAGTAGATCGTCCTGCGGTGGGAACGACAACCATAGGCAAAAATACTAAACTCGATAATTTGGTGCATATTGGTCATAATTGTCAAATAGGTGAAAACTGTGCCTTTGCCGGGCAAGTGGGTTTAGCTGGTGGAGTTACAGTGGGTAATAGAGTCATCTTAGGAGGGCAGGTGGGTATCGCTAATCAGGCGGTCATTGGTGATGGAGCGATCGCCTCTGCCCAGACAGGAATTTCTAGCAACGTAAAATCAGGAGAAACCGTCTCAGGCACCCCCTCGATGCCCCACAAACTCTATTTAAAAGTAGCAGGGATGTATAAATATCTTCCCGATATGTATAAATTCTATAAAGAATTAAAAAGAAACAATCAGAATTAGGGCTTGTTCCAAATAAATAATTTTTGGGTGGGGAAACCTACCCTCTTTTTTTTAAAAATTAGTGGACATAATGAAATTTATTTGCAATAATGAGGATAAGCAAAAAGTTATTGCTAAATATTAGCAGGAAGTAACCATGTACGTTTGTATTTGTAATGCCGTTACAGAGAAAGATATTCACAAAGCAGTGAAACAAGGCGTATCTTCTATTGATCAATTATCTGAGCAAACTTCCGTATCCCTTCGTTGTGGTAGTTGTCAATCTCGTGCTTGTAAAGTCTTGGAAATGGCTCTGGCTAACCCTTCTGTCCGTTAAATCAATTTGAGACAAGCAAAGGTATCATCTAATAGTTTTTATGGAAATAGTTTAATTTTTACACCAAAAAAGTTTCAATAAAAAACAAGGAACCGAAGTCCCTTGTTAAGTGAAAAAGAAATTTAATTAATAATTATTTTCGACGAATGGTAACACCATGTAAGTCACTGTGTTCTAATCCTTGATAGTTATGACCTCCTGCTATGGAAGCAACTGAGGCAGAATCCTCCGTATTAGAGCTACGTAAAACTGAGACTAAACGACCAAAAGACCCATTGTATTGTAATTCTACTACTCCTACCCCAGGGCAACTCCCTTGGGAAGAATGGGCTACAGATACGGGAATAGGACCACGGAAAGCTACGTATAGATATTTGCCGTCGGGGCTTTCTTCCATTAAGTCAGGGGCTGGATCGTTTTTTGGTAAATCAGCATCATCGTTAATAGAGGCGATCGCACAAGCACCCATACCATTGCCTTTTCCATCCTCAGAAGTTAAGTCATAGGATAGATGGTCAAAAGTTTGGGAATTAAATACTTCGATGATATTTTGAATCCTATCAACAGTGTGTATATATTTTCCATTAACAGTTCTCGCCATACCGTGACTATCACGACGGGTGGTAATTCCAGGTAATTGTCCACTATTGTTGGTGGCTTCTCCTCTGGTATTGCCATTGGTGGCGGTGTTATCAGCACCTTTATAGACTAATGTGGGATATGGGGTATTCGGGGCATTTGCTGTATCTCCGAAGGCTGTATCATCAATGTTATAAACGGTAAAGGTTGATTGAGTTGCTCCAGCATCGGAGGCAGATATTCCTCCATTGAGCCACATTTTTCCGTTTACTTCCACCCCTCCACAACCAGCACCATTGAGGACTTGATTGTCATATTCTCCAACGATTGTCATGGGAGTTTGTTCGGTATTGGCTACTAATAAGCCTCCTCCTGCAAGAGTAATATAAGCATGGTTGGTACTAGACACAATGGGGCAGATAATTAAATTATTGGTTCTACCTCCTAAAATGGGGTTTTGGTCTGCTGTGCAACCGTTTTCTTTACATACACCATTGGGGGTTAAGTCTGCCATGGCAGCTTGTTGGTAATCACCGATAATTTCCCCCATAAGATCATGGTTGTGGGCATTTTTACCGAGAAAAACCGTGGCAGGAGCAGTAACTTCCATTCCTTTACCTACCCCAAGGGAAGCAGATTTGTTGTAGATGGCATTGGTAATTTTACCTTGAGCATCTCTGGTGATGTCAATACGTTCTAATAGTTTACCGTTGAGGTTGGCCACTAGAAGAGCGCTGCCGTCATCATTCCAAAATGACATATGGACGGAACGCCCTGCGGGGCTACCGTTGGTACCTGTGACACGGAAAAGGGCGATCGCCTCTTTAGTTTCCCCATCCATGATGCCCACATAACCACCTGTGGGAGCAAAAAGGTTAAGGTTAAGGTATTTATTTTGAGGATCGGTAATCATGCCGTGTAAACGACCAAAACCAGGTAAATCGGCGATGGTTTGTCCTGTGGCTCCATTTTCGTTATATTCGGTTAAAGTGGGAGGAAAAACGGCATTTACATCACAAGGGCCATCCCCTGCACGGTTATTTCCGTCACAGCCGAGGGGCTGGGCTTCTATTCCAGACTCAATTTGTTGTTCGATGTCTTTACTATCCCAAATCCAAATTACTCCCCCATCGGTGCCAATGGTTTCAATACCGACTACGGAGTTAGATTGATCTGAACCCCAAACTTCATATCCTGTATGATCCATGGCAACTCCCTGATAGACGATAAGAAGGGTCGTTGCGATCGCAATTAATACTAGATTAATTCCTCTGGGAATAATCTTAAATTTTCCTAACATAATAATTTGAATAAGTAATGATTAATAGTTAACTTGTGAAGTGTTTACTATTAGAATGAAATGTAATCTTTACCTATTGTCAATTCTCCATGGTTAATTGTCAATCATTGACTATCAACCTTTTTCTTTTGGGAATTATCTCGTTAGATACTGACCAATATTCACAGGCTTGACTCATATTATATTTCATCAAATCTATGGCTGGTGTTTTTAGTTTTTTTGGGTAGTCTAATTCTTTGGTATCTACTTCTAAATTTTTAATAACTTCATCCCCCAAGGCTTTGGCAAACATAGGAATAACAGCGTTACCAATTTCCCTAAAACCATGCCAAATTGTCTCGTGAAATAAAAACCAATCAGGAAAAGTATGTAATCTTGCAGCTTCCCTGACAGTGATACAGCGAGGTTTTTCATAATGAATAGGGCGCGGAGCAGTATGAGAGCCTTTATCTCTTCCTGTACCTGCTCTGAGGGTATTACATAAACCTGTGGGAGAAAGTTTAAGAAAGCGACTTATTTTGTCTATATCTCCTTGAGATAATGATTCAAAGCGTTTTTTAGATTTTTCTGTATGGTTTGATCCCAAATGATTATAGACAAGATTATCCCTTTGTCTTTGATGACAAAACTTATATATCCCTTGAGGTTGTAAACTAAAATTTTTTCTAAATCCTGAATAGTCTAACTTTTCAGCTTCAATACCTTGATTAATACCTATAAAAGCAGGAATAGAGTTTAGATCTGCGATCGCCCCTTTCACATTATTAAATTCCCCCGTTTCCACAGGATAATCAAGGGGAGTAACATCTTTTCGACTCCCTAACAAAATTAATCGTTTTCGCCTTTGTGGTGCCCCAAAAACACTGGCATCCATAACCTTCGGTGGGGCTATATCATAACCAATATTATCAAACTCCTCCATCAACTCCTGCAAAAATTGCTGATGTTTTCCTGCCAACATTCCAGGCACATTTTCAAAAATAAAATATTTAGGTTGTAAATCTTTAATTACTCTTACATATTCAAAAACCAGAGAATTTCTAGGATCATCCCATTGACGTTTTCCCATCAGAGAAAATCCCTGACAAGGAGGCCCCCCTGCCACCAAATCGAGATCTTTTTCGAGGAGAATATTTTTTAAAACAGCAGTATCTAATTTACTAATATCTTGGCAAATGGTTTTAGTGTAGGGAAAATTAAGATGATGAATAAGAGCATGAATAGGATCAATTTCCACCGTAGCAACAATGTCAAATCCCGATGCTTCTAAACCCAAAGACATCCCACCGCATCCTGCAAATAAATCAATGGCAATGGGTCTTTTCTTTAATGGAGAATTGATAATTGATAATTGAGAATGAAGGATCATCTAGTCTATGGGTAATTGTTCACCAGAAGATTAATTGTCCATGGTTAATTGCCTACTGTCAATTATTCTCTCCATTGCTTTAATTACTAACTCCTGTTTCAATAATATACTAATTAGAGCGGGGAACAGGCAACAGATAGTAATTGTTTATTGTCAATTGTTACACGGTGAACAATAGTAAACTCTACTAATCGGATTTGGTATAATCTGCTTTACCATCAAATAATAAAAAACCCCCTACCGAAGTAGAGGGTTGAATCTCAATTACTAACTGTTATTAGTTTCGTTTAACCGAACTTACCAGCCGTAGAAGCAATCAAGAAGGCTGCGTAGGTGAGGATGTAGCCAATGGTGAAGTGGGCTAAACCAACCAAACGAGCTTGTACGATGGACAATGCAACGGGCTTGTCTTTCCAGCGAACTAAGTTAGCTAGAGGAGTACGCTCGTGTGCCCATACGATGGTTTCGATCAACTCTTGCCAGTATCCACGCCAAGAGATTAGGAACATGAAACCAGTTGCCCAAACGAGGTGTCCGAAGAGGAACATCCAAGCCCAGACGGAGAGGTTATTAACACCATAGGGGTTATAACCGTTGATTAACTGAGCGGAGTTCGCCCATAGATAATCTCTGAACCAACCCATGAGGTAGGTAGAGTTTTCGTTAAACTGGGCAACGTTGCCAGTCCATACACCGAGGTGTTTCCAATGCCAGTAGAAGGTTAACCAACCGAGGGTGTTTAACATCCAGAACATAGCGAGGTAGAAGGCATCCCACGCGGAGATGTCGCAAGTACCTCCACGGCCAGGACCATCACAAGGGAAGGAATAACCGAAGTCTTTTTTGTCGGGCATTAGTTTAGAACCACGAGCATCTAAAGCACCTTTTACCAATATTAAGGTAGTGGTATGTAAACCAAGGGCGATCGCATGGTGTACTAAGAAGTCACCAGGACCGATGCTGAGGAATAAGGAGTTAGTACCACTGTTGATGGCATCTAACCAACCAGGTAACCATACTGCGCTAGAAGTAGAAGCAATACTTTCAGGGTTAGCAAGTAAGGCATCAAAACCATAGAGAGCTTTACCAGAAGCAGCTTGTACAAATTGAGCGAATACAGGCTCGATGAGGATTTGTTTTTCGGGAGTACCGAAAGCAACCACTACATCGTTATGAACATAAAGTCCGAGGGTGTGGAAACCTAAGAAGAGGGATACCCAGCTGAGGTGAGAAATAATCGCCTCTTTATGTTCTAGCATACGGGCTAAAACGTTATCTTTGTTAGCTTCGGGATCATAATCACGAATAAAGAAGATCGCACCGTGGGCAAATGCACCAACCATTAAGAATCCAGCAATGTACTGGTGGTGGGTGTAAAGGGCCGCCTGAGTGGTGTAGTCCTTAGCGATGAAAGCATAGGAAGGTAGAGAGTACATATGTTGAGCCACCAAGGATGTTACAACTCCCAAAGAAGCTAGGGCTAAACCTAACTGGAAGTGTAAAGAGTTGTTGATGGTGTCGTATAAACCTCTATGTCCTGCGCCTAATCTTCCAGAAGGAGGATTGTGAGCCGCTAAGATGTCTTTGATGCTGTGACCGATTCCCCAGTTAGTGCGGTACATATGACCAGCAATAATGAAGATAACGGCGATCGCCAAGTGATGGTGTGCAATATCAGTCAACCATAAAGACTCAGTTTGGGGATGGAAACCACCTAAGAAAGTAAGGATTGCAGTTCCAGCTCCATTAGCAGTTCCGAAGGCATGACTAGCAGTGTCAGGGTTTTGAGCATAAACACCCCAGTTTCCAGTAAAGAAAGGAGCTAACCCAGCAGGGTGAGGTTTTACACTCAAGAAGTTGTCCCAACCTACATGAATACCACGGGATTCAGGGATTGCTACGTGAACCAAGTGACCAGTCCATGCTAAAGAACTCACACCGAACAAACCAGCTAAGTGGTGGTTGAGGCGAGATTCAGCATTTTTGAACCAAGAGAGGCTAGGACGGAACTTAGGTTGTAAGTGCAACCAACCAGCAAACAAGAACACAGCAGAGAGGATTAAAAGACCTACCGCACCGCTATATAAGTCTTGGTTGGTGGTCATACCAATGGTATAAAACCAGTGATAAACACCAGAGTAAGCCACGTTTACGGGGCTAGATGAACCAGCTTGAGAGAAAGCATCGATCGCACCTTGACCGAAATGAGGATCCCAAATCGCATGGGCGATGGGACGTACGTTTAAAGGATCTTTGATCCATTGCTCAAAATTGCCTTGCCATGCTACATGGAATACGGTACCGGAAGTCCAAAGAAAGATAATCGCCAAATGACCGAAGTGAGAAGCAAAAATCTTTTGATAAAGGTTCTCTTCGGTCATACCGTCATGGGTTTCAAAGTCATGAGCGGTAGCTATTCCGTACCATATCCGCCTTGTAGTTGGATCTTGGGCTAAATCTTGGCTAAATTTGGGAAATTTAGTTGCCATAGCTTTTTCTAGGAAGTCTCCTGTTACACAATGAGGGTCAACGTTTGTATTTTGTCGTTGCTCAATTTTGTTTTTTTGCTCTTGCCCAGAGCCTATGAGGATAAGTCCGGGCAAGTGTTTAAAGTTGTTTTTCTTAATTTCGTTGAGAATGGTTAAAACATTATCAACTTAATAATTTAGGTTTTAAAACGGCTTCATTTGTTATTTTATAACCTATTTAACCGTCCCTTTCCCCACAATTGTAGAGAAAGTTTACATTCCTAACCAACTGCCAAAATACGACAGAGGAAGAATGCCCAAGTAGTTACAATACCTCCTAAGAGATAATGAGCTACCCCAACCGCACGACCTTGAACAATGCTCAAAGCACGGGGTTGAATTGCAGGGGCTAGATTGAGTTTGCTGTGAGCCCATACAATGGATTCGATTAATTCTTGCCAATAGCCACGTCCACTAAAGAGGAACATTAAGCTGAAAGCGAAGATAAAGTGACCTGCGAGGAACATAATTCCGTAAGCAGATAGAGCAGAACCGTAAGAGTTAATTACGTTAGCGGCTTGTGCCCATAAGAAGTCTCTTAACCAACCATTGATGGTAATAGCACTTTGGGCAAAGTTACCGCCAGTAATGTGAGAAACCGTACCATCGGGAGCCACCGTACCCCAAACATCCGATTGCATTTTCCAGCTAAAGTGGAAGATTACGATGGATAAGGAGTTGTACATCCAGAATAAACCTAAGAACACATGGTCCCAACCAGACACTTGGCAAGTACCACCACGACCAGGTCCATCACAAGGGAAACGGAAGCCAAGCTCAGCTTTATCAGGGATAAGTCTGGAGCTACGGGCATAAAGTACACCTTTAAGAAGGATTAACACGGTAACGTGAATGGTAAAAGCATGGATATGGTGAACCATGAAATCAGCAGTACCTAAAGCAATGGGCATCATAGCCACTTTGCCACCTACGGCCACTACATCGCCACCAAAAGCATAACTAACGGGGGCGGAAGCGAAAGGTGCTGTGCCACCAGGGGCTACAGTGTGAAGGTTCTGAATCCACTGAGCAAATACAGGTTGTAACTGAATTGCACTGTCAGAGAACATATCTTGAGGACGACCTAAAGCTCTCATGGTGTCGTTGTGAATGTATAAACCGAAGCTATGGAAACCAAGGAAAATACATACCCAGTTAAGGTGAGAGATAATAGCGTCTCTATGACGTAATACTCTATCTAAGAGGTTATTAACATTTTTAGCAGGATCATAATCACGAACCATGAAGATGGAAGCGTGAGCTCCAGCACCTACGATGAAGAAACCACCGATCCACATATGATGGGTAAAGATGGATAACTGTGTACCGTAATCGGTAGCAAGGTAGGGGTAAGGAGGCATGGCATACATGTGTTGTGCCACGATGATGGTTAAAGAACCAAGTAATGCTAAGTTAATGGCTAATTGGGCGTGCCATGAAGTGGTTAAAATTTCATAGAGTCCAGTGTGACCTTCACCAGTGAAGGGCCCTTTGTGACCTTCTAAAATTTCTTTCATGCTGTGACCAATACCCCAATTAGTGCGGTACATATGACCAGCAATAATGAAGAGAACTGCGATGGCAAGGTGATGGTGAGCGGTATCAGATAACCAAAGACCACCAGTTACAGGGTTTAATCCACCTTTGAAGGTCAAGAAATCGGAGTAAACACCCCAATTTAATGTAAAGAATGGTTTTAAACCTTGGGCGAAACTGGGATACAACTCAGCCATTTTACCTGCATCGAGGATGAACTCGTGGGGTAAAGGAATGTCAGCAGGCGCAACCCCAGCATCTAATAACTTATTAATAGGTAAAGATACGTGGATTTGGTGCCCTGCCCAACCCAAAGAGCCTAACCCTAGTAAACCAGCGAGGTGGTGGTTCATCATGGATTCCACATTTTGGAACCATTCTAGTTTAGGAGCCGCTTTGTGGTAGTGAAACCAACCAGCAAAGAGCATTAAACCAGCCATGACTAAACCACCAATGGCGGTTACATAGAGCTGATAGCTATTGGTAAAACCGGAGGCTCTCCATAGTTGGAAGAAGCCAGATGTGATTTGAATACCTTGGAAACCACCGCCCATGTCGCCATTGAGGATGTCTTGTCCTACAATAGACCACACTTGTTGAGCGCTGGGTTTAATGTTCATGGGATCGGATAGCCACGCTTCATAGTTGGAGAAACGTGCTCCGTGGAAATACATCCCACTTAACCAAACAAATACTACTGCTAAATGACCAAAGTGAGCGCTAAAGATTTTACGAGAAATATCTTCTAGGTCGCTAGTTTGGCTATCGAAATCGTGTGCGTCGGCGTGAAGATTCCAAATCCAAGTGGTGGTTTTGGGTCCTCTAGCTAAAGTGCGATCAAAGTGTCCGGGTTTGCCCCATTTCTCGAAAGAAGTAGGTACCGGATTTTTGTCAACGGCTACTTTAGCCTTCGCCTCTTTTTGAGGGGTTACTGTCATGAGTGATTCTTCTCTCGACAAATACTTAAACTACTACATTAACCATGATGATAATGGGTATTTGCTACAGTTGTGGGATTTGCTTAACAATATTTAAAATTTGCTTAACAATTGCTACGATTACGCCATAGCTTAATCTTTGGTAACAAAAGTCAAGGTTTTGTTACTTTTCTTTATGTATGGGATTTTAGGGATTGAAATGGTTGTTTTTCCCTAAAATTTGAGTTGAGAAATAATCTGGGCAACTCCGTTATTCTCTACGTTATCGGTGGTATAAGTGGCGATCGCCTTTAATTGTGTAGGGGCATCTCCCATGGCAACACCAATTTGGGCGTACTCAATCATGGTGTAATCGTTAAAATTGTCACCAATGGCCATTACCTGCTGAGAGGATAAACCTAGTATTTTTTCTGTTACATACTTAATAGCATCCCCTTTATGGACATGGGCGGAGGTGGCTTCTAGGTAAGTAGGATTGGACTGGGTAAGGTAAAGATTACGGTTGTGGTAACGTTGCTTGAGATCATCTAATAAGGAGCGAATGAGGGATGGATTAGGGCTTAGAGCTAGTAGTTTGGTGGGGGATTGACTCAACAAATTCCTTAAATCATCCACCACATTAACAATAATGCCTGATCTCTCGATATAAGAATCAGTTTTCTCCGTAACTTTATCTACGTATAGTTGATCGTTAAAATAAACGTGAATTTCTACCTCATGGGAGCGAAGGTAATCTAATAATTCTAGGGCTACTTCGTGGTCGAGGGGACGATGGGAAATCATTTCCCCTGTAACGGGATTTTGTATCCAAGCCCCATTGTAGGAGATTATCGGTAAATCTGCCCCTATTTCATCATGGAAGCGATGGGCTGAGCAATACATTCTGCCCGTGGCTAAGCCTACTTTTATGCCCCTACTTTGAACTTTTTTGATGGCTTCAATTACTTCAGGATTGACTTTGTTGGATTCCCCTGCAATGGTACCGTCAATGTCTAAAAATAATACTTTGATATTTTCCATGGTTTTTTGTGATGATTTATATAGTTTATATCTTGAAACTTAATTCCAATATAATTTTGTTAGTTCAATAAAGTTATCGCTTTTGGGAAGAAAATTGTGTTAGATACTATTTGCATTTTTTCGACAATAAAAGCTTCTTTGGAAGAAACGTCTTCTTTCATTGAATATCATATTCAAATAGGGATTGACTTTCTAATTATATTTTTCGATCATCCGCAAGATGAAGCCATAAAAAAATACCAAGACAATAAAAAAATAATGTGTATTTCCTGTACTCCTGAGTATTGGGAGCAGAAGACGAGTAAGAAACCATTGTCCGTAGAGGAAAGACAAGAAATCAACGCAAAGTTTGCTTTAAAAATCGCTCGTTCAAAAAAAATCGACTGGATTATTCATATTGATGGAGATGAATACTTATACGGATATGAAAAATCTATTAAAGAAATACTATCTAATATCAATAAAAAAAATCATTTAGTAAGATTTCCAGCAGTAGAAGCTGTTCCTTATGAGTTAAACCATATTAACCCCGTTCAAGAAATTAGTTTGTTTAAGGTTCATCCTTTAACTAGATTAGGAAAAGATTTTAAGGCGAGTCGATGGAATTATTTATGTTTGCTATGGGAAAAAATTACTTACCGTTTGAAGTTTTTCTTGGCAAATATTTTATGTGAAGGATTAGACAGAAAAAGTTACATAAGAGGCTACCTAATCGGGAAATCAGCAGCAAGAGTAAATAGTGATATTACAGGATTTAGATGTCATTTTCCCATAGCTGAAAAAAATAAATTGCTCAATTACACTATGGTTGATAATTTAATTATTTTACATTTTAATTGTTCCTCTTTTGAGTTATGGAAACTAAAGTGGAAAAGAAGACTTGATAACACAGTAAGCCAGAAAAGACTTAATAATGTACAGAAAAAAGAATTAAAAGTATTTTCTGACCATTTTTTATTGGCTGAGAATAATAAACAATTACAAAACATTTATAAAAGTTTATATTTTTTAACTGATAAACAAAAAAGTATATTGAAAAAATTAAAACTGCTCATAGAAATTAATATTTATCAACAATTATAATGATGGAGAAAAGAGTTTCCTGTATCCACTAAAAAGCGATTTTTGACGGCACCTCTACCCAGTAACATTCTAAAGCCCATGGAGTCTCTATTGGTTAGGGTAAGGGCGATCGCCCATGAAATATCACCTAAAATAATCTTAGTCTCGATTACCGGTCGAGTTTCGGAAATGCCCCCCGAATTTTTAACAGTGCGATATTCCAAGAGGGGTGCTGTAGTTAACACAGAAGTTTGATTATCTTTTTGAATAGGATGAATTTCAAACTCCACAATTTTTTGATTTTCCCTTTCCACAACATTGACATTAAAGGCATGGAGGGCCGATGTTTTTGCCCCAGTATCAATTTTTGCCTTAATGTCTTTTACCCCTAATTGTGGCAAGGCTAGATATTCTCGCCAACCAATTAATGGTAAAGATTGATTTTTACTAATATTCATATCACCCAGCAACTATTAATCATCCTTTCCAGCAATAACTCCTTTTGCCTTACTAACTAAGCCCATAACATCCTGTAAAGAAATTTTTAATAGAGACAAAATACCGATAACTACCAACACAAAGCCTATTAAAAAACTAGCATCAGAAAGATATAAACCTACAATCACAATAAAATAAGGAGACAAAATAGCACTAATTTTTTCCACCAACTTCACCGTTTGAATTTGCTCTTTATCCATCACATCATCAGGAATGGGAGCCGAGGATTCTTCTATCTCAACATCGGTATTACCATAATTAGTTGGGGTTAAATTTTCCATGGTAGGATTTATTTCGCTTTTCTTTTCTTTGTTTCCCTTACTAAACATGACAGAATTATCCTCTTCTTATTAAATATCAATCAATTAAACTATAGCAATCCTTTAGGATTTGTGTACAAGTCAGGACAGAAAATTTGCCCTGATGAAAAAAACAAAAACAACTTGTTCCTCAAACAAAATACCATGGAGAATAGTGGGCAATGCCCACTTTACAAAACTCATTGTCTGGTTTTATGGGAAAGTCAAGTAACTATATCTTTTTACTCCTCGCTATCGTAATCACTACTATTTGACCCAGCAAAGTTAACATTATTAATATCAAGGTTTTCCTTAACTTTTTGTTCCACAATTAAAGCTAACTCAGGATTTTCTTCCAAATAACGAACAGCATTATCTCTACCTTGGGCAATGTTATCACCCTCATAGCTATACCAAGCCCCTTTACGACTAACCACGTCAGTTTTTTCTGCTAAGTCGAGAAGGCAACCAGTGCGGGAAATTCCTGAACCAAAAATGATGTCAAATTCAGCAATACGAAATGGAGGGGCAACTTTATTTTTCGCCACTTTTACCTTCGCCCTGATACCGTATTCTCCATCACTACCTTTTTTAAGGGTTTGAATTCTGCGGATGTCTAAACGTACAGAAGCATAGAATTTTAATGCGGTACCTCCCGTGGTAACTTCAGGGCTACCATAACTAATACCGATTTTTTGACGTAGTTGGTTAAGGAAAATTACTGTAGCGCCGGATTTACCAATATTTCCTGCAATTTTTCTCAGGGCTTTACTCATCAAACGAGCCTGTAAACCCACTTGTAAATCTCCCATTTCTCCTTCAATTTCGGCACGAGGTACGAGAGCGGCTACGGAGTCAATAACTACTAAATCGACGGCGGCACTACGCACCAGTTGATCTACTATTTCGAGGGCTGATTCTCCATTGTCAGGCTGGGCTACCAGTAGGTTATCTATATCTACCCCCAAAGCACTGGAATAATTAGGATCTAGGGCATGTTCCGCATCGACAAAAGCCGCTACGCCCCCTGCTTTTTGTACTTCTGCGATCGCATGGAGTGCTAGAGTTGTTTTACCAGAACTTTCAGGACCATAAATTTCGATAACTCTACCTTTTGGTAAGCCACCTCCCAATGCTAAATCAAGAGTCAAGGCACCACTAGAAATGGTTTCTACTTTCATTTTGGTGGCATCACCAAGCCGCATAATTGCCCCTTTGCCGAAGTTGCGCTCAATTTGAGTGAGGACTAGGTTAAGTGCCTTTTCTTTGTCTGAACCTTGTGTGCTGGTACTTGTAGCCATGATTTTCCTGTTATTTTATCTACTCGTCTTTAACTTAGTATAGATGTTATTTTCTATCCTAATTTTTCCTAATGTTATTAGTACATCAGTATCAAAATTATACTTTATTTTGGGCAAAAAAAGATTATTGGTTTGTGAAAATTACTATGACTCATTCTTTTAGTGGGACTAAAGGCTCTTAGGCAAGGCCTGTCCACTTTGTGAGTGCCTTTAAAAAAGAGATTATTCATTAAAAAATTTCTATGGGGAAGCAAATGAGGAAATAGAATTTAATGGGAATTTAGTAGTTATGGGAGATGGTTTTGATAGGAATAGTTAAACGATAATGGTGGGCAATGCCCACCGTACAGATAATTTTATACCTCAAGCATGGCCCGACGAATTAACCTAGTGGCAATAGATTGGGTGCCAGTGTGTTCAAAATAGTTGGTGGACATATCAAGGAAAGCGGCTACATAATCGAGTTGATCATCGGAAAATTCTACAAAACTCTGTAGGTTTTTCATAACCTTACCTTGGGTTAAATTGCGATCGCCCACAAACCCCGTCATCCACCCAGTGACGGCCCCAAAACTCTTATGGACAAATTCCAGCTGCCCCGCAGGATTGCCCCCTGGAATAAATTTACTAACCTTAGAGAAAGAGCCATTTTGAGACAACTCCTTAGGACTTAGATTGTTGAGAGTTGATTGTACCGCCAAAATAAAATCAGGACCAAAGGGAATTAGAGCATCGATACACACAAGGGCAGCCATACGCATCAGGGCTTCTCCTTCATACTCCTTCAAAGCCTTGACAAAATCCCCAATACTGTCCCCCGGTAAGCCATTAATCTGACAAAAAGCGACAATTTCCACCACTAATTTAATGGATAAATCCAAAGCCTGTGCTTTTTCATTGTTGGGGGTTAACTTGTTGAGGAAACTAAGAAAACCAATCTTTTCCCCTACTTTATTCGCTAAAGCAGCAGTACCTAATGCGGAATCAGCATTATCAACGGTTTGATATAACCATAAAGCCCTTTGATAACCTTGATTTTTATCATTGTATAACCACACGGCGCGATCGCCTATTTTTTGAATCCATTTCTCATCGGTTTCCTGACTAATATCCCGAATCATCTGCTCAAAATTAGTCGGGTTTTGCCACTGCCCCGGTGCTACAAAATCTAGGGAATTCAATACCATGGTGGTCAAATTACGCTTTGGTAAATTATCCACTAAATCAAAAATAGCTTTACTCATAACTTTTATACTCCTAATTTAAACTAGCTAAACCATCGAGATCAAATTTGCCCAACCAAGTCTCTCTATCTGCTACGCTAAAGCCATCATCCATTGACCTGACTGTCACTTGAAATCTATCTTCTACTAATACCGCCGTTGCTCTTGAGCCTTTTTGAGCCGCAGGATAACCCCCTATTTGCTCTTGACTATCAGCAAAATCATCCTTGGCAGAGGGATTACTAATGGTATCAAAAACTCCTAAAGTTGCCACATTTTGCCCAGAGTCTTTTAGAATAGCTTCCACAAAACCATCTTTTTCTTGGGTAAAAACTCGCTCATAATTTCCCTCACTAGGGGGGAAAAAGCGGTTAAAACTAGAACCGTCCTCGGCATCGGTAGAGACGGCAGTATCACGTCTTCCTGCGTCAATACTTTCTTGTTGCGCCCCTTCAAACCTTGATGGGGTACTATCTCCACAAGCGGGGAGAATCACCAGTAAACAGGCGAGGGAAAAACCAATTATTAAACGAGATAACTTTTTCATTTGATCTAAATTTAGCTAAAATTGACTTTTATAATTTATCACTCATACCAATTTTAAATGATTTATTAGCTATCAAATATTAAAAAAACTTTTATTTTTAAAAAAAAATTCTAAATATTGTTAGTAAACAATGCTAAATTTTACAAGAATTATTAACAACAAACAACTTTATTTTACATTAATATAATTAAATCCTTTGTCTCAAAATATCTTTTCTTGAAATATCGCTCTTATTATTTTATGGTTATTTCTTAATCATTTATATTTTTATTACCTCAAAAAAAGTAACCTTTATATAATTATTGAAAAATACTAAAACAATAATTTAGTCTAAAAACTTCACAAAAAATATACTTCTATTTAAATAATGCGTATTCTTATTTATTCTTATAATTACCACCCAGAACCCATCGGCATTGCTCCTCTAATGACAGAATTAGCAGAAGGATTAGTAAAAAAAGGTCATGAAGTAAGGGTTTTAACCGCTATGCCCTGGTATCCTGAAAGTAAAATTTATCCTGAATATAGAGGGAAAATCTATACGGAAGAAGAAAGAAATGGTGTAAAAATTTATCGGTCCTACGTATGGGCAAGTCAGAAAAGAAATTTTATAAATAGAGCTATGTTTGAGCTTAGTTTTGCTTTTTTTAGCTTCTGGCAAGGGTTAAAACCGTGGAAACCTGATGTTGTTTTATCTACTATTCCTGGGCTTCCTGTGATAGTTCCTGCTTATTTATTAAGTAAAATATATGGCTCTCCTTTGGTGATAAATTTACAAGATATATTACCCGATGCGGCGGTTCATGTGGGTTTATTGACGAATCAAAAATTAATTAAAATATTTTCTATATTAGAAAAATTTGCCTATAAAAAAGCCAATAAAATTTCAGTAATTGCCGATGGTTTTATTAAAAATTTAGCAAATAAAAATGTAGATATGGATAAAATTGTCAAAATACCCAATTGGGTTGATGTAGATTTTATTAAACCTATGGCAAAGGAGGATAGTTATTTTATTCAGGAAAATAACTTACAGGGAAAATTTGTGGTGATTTATTCTGGTAATATTGCCCTGACTCAACCCGTTGAAATTTTAATAGAGGCGGCTAGTGAGTTAAAACATTTAGATAATTTAATGGTGGTGATTGTGGGCAAGGAGGAAGCGCTGGCAAGGTTGGAAAAATATCGTCAAGAGTTGGGATGTGAGAATGTTTTACTAAAGCCTTTTCAGCCTAGGGGAAAGTTACCGCAAATGTTGGGGGCGGTGGAAGTAGGCATGGTGACGCAAAAAAGTAATGTGATTGATTTTAATTTACCTTCTAAAATTCCTGTATTATTGGCTAGTGGTTGTGTTCTTATCGGTTCTGTGCCTGAGTCTGGCACTGCTGCCCAAGCTATTCGAGAGAGTGGGGGTGGGGTGGTAATTCCCCCGGAGGATGCTGTGGCTTTGGCTAGGCAAATTGAGGAGTTTTATCATAATCCCGAACTTGTGGGGCAGATGAGTATGGCAGGGCGTAAATATGCGGAAACTCATTATTCTTTTCAAGGCGCGATCGCACTTTATGAACAACTTTTTGATGAGGTGATGAGGCGATGAGGGGTAGGGGTGATAAAACTTTGATTATTTATTATCCATGATTAATTATTCATTGATTTATGGTAGAGTTAACCTAAAGGACAAAACCACCACTACCGTTATCTTTGAGCAATTTTACGATGGTAAATATTAATAATCAATCTGTTGCTTATCAGAGCTTAAATAGTTCTCGTCAATTAAAGGATTGTACCCTAGGAGCGATCGACATTGGTACTAACTCCATCCATATGGTAGTGGTGAAAATTAATGCCCAAATCCCTTCATTTACCATTATTGCCAAAGAAAAAGATACCGTGAGACTGGGCGATCGCAACCCAGAAGATGGCAACCTAACCCCAGAAGCCATGGAGCGGTCACTGTCTGCCCTAAAACGGTGCAAGGACTTAGCTGATAGTCTAAAAGTAGATCAAATCATTGCAGTGGCCACCAGCGCCACCAGAGAAGCCCCTAACGGCATGGATTTTTTAAATCGCATTGAGTCAGAATTAGGTATTAAAGTTGATCTAATTTCGGGGCAAGAAGAAGCAAGAAGAATATATTTAGGAGTGCTTTCAGGCATGGATTTTGGGGGTGGAATCCATAGCCTCATTGACATTGGCGGCGGCTCCACGGAAATGGTGTTGGCCGACAATCAAGAAACCCGTCATCTTAGTAGTACTAAAGTAGGGGCAGTAAGACTTAATCAAGATTTTATCACCACCGATCCCGTTAGCGAGAAAGAATTTATCCGTCTCAAAGCCTATATTCAGGGTATGTTAGAGCGTCCTGTGGATGAATTTAAAAATGCCCTAAAACAAGGAGAAAAGCCCTTCTTGGTGGGTACATCAGGCACCATTGAAACCATTGCCATCATCGATGCCATGGAGACTCAGGGCAGTGAGCCAAATCCCCTTAATGGTTATGAAATATCCAAGAAAAGAATTGAGCAAATTTTAGAAAAACTGCTCAAAATGGACTACGACGAAAAGGCTTCTTTGTCGGGAATGTCTGAGCGTAGGGCAGAGATTATTGTGCCTGGTATCATGATTTTACTCGAAGCCATGACCATGTTGGACATTGATTCTATCACTATTTGTGAAAGGGCTTTGCGAGAAGGAATCATTGTTGATTGGATGTTACAAAATGGTTACATCGAAAATCGCCTTGTTTTTCAAACTAATGTGCGCTCCCGTAGCGTGATGAAAATTGCCCATAAATATCAGGTAGATTTACCCCACGGCGAAAGGATTGCGGAATTTGCCCTGAAAATTTTTGATCAAACTCAGGGAGAATTACATTCTTGGGGAGAAAAGGAAAGGGAATATCTTTGGGCGGCGGCTATCCTTCATAATTGCGGTTTGTACATTTCCCATGGGGCACACCATAAACACTCTTATTATTTAATTCGTCATGCCGAACTTTTGGGGTTTACGGAAATTGAGGTGGAATTAATTGCCCAAATTGCCCGTTATCACCGCAAGAGTAAGCCTAAACGCAAACATGAGTCTTACTACTCCCTTGCCCATGATAATCGTAAAATAATCAAGCAAATGAGCGCGATATTGCGCCTTGCGATCGCCCTTGATCGCCGACAGCTAGGGGCTATCAAGGATTTAGAGTGTAAATATGACTCGGAATATGACAAACTACATTTACATTTGACTCCCACTGTCAAAAATGATGACTGTGCTTTAGAGTTATGGAATTTGGAGTATAAAAAACCGATTTTTGAAAATGAATTTGAAGTGAAGGTATTAGCAACCCTTACTAATTAGGATGTGATGAATAAATTATAAACTCCAAATATCGGGGGTTTGGGCATCCTAAAATGGTCAAAAAAATACATAAAAATCATCATTATCAATTAAAATTAATTTTCCATAGTCCATGCTTCATTGCCAACATATTTTTTAATAACTTTACCTAATTTTTTGATGTTGATGGGTTTAGTAAGATAATCACTCATACCCACATCAAAACATTTGCCCCGGCTATCATCATCATCATTGGCAGTCATGGCTACAATTACGGGTAATTTTTTTTCACTGGTGGCAACTTGATAAATTTTCTGTGTAGCTTCTAATCCATCCATGATGGGCATTTCCATGTCCATAAAAATTAGGTCATATTCTTTTTTTTCTAGGGCACTGATAACTTCTGCCCCATTGTTGGCAACATCAACGCCATAACCAATTTTTTTGATGAGGTTGATTAACAGTTTTTGGTTAACTTTATTATCTTCGGCAATTAAAATTTTGGGAGAGTCATCGGATTGAATGTAGGTTTCTTTTTCGATAACTGTATCTCTGCTCATGGTTTGTGGGGTTTCAAAGGTATATTCTAGGTTGAGATAGTATTTAAGTTTGTCAAATAAAACTGCATGGGAAAATGGTTTACTAATGACATCATCACACCCAGAGGCGAGAATTACTTCTTTTTCTTCCATGAAGGCATGGGCGGTGAGGGCAATGATGATAATATTTTGATTGTTTTCGTGGCTCCATTTTTTGATAATAGTGGTGGCTTCATCTCCATTCATATTGGGCATTCCGATGTCCATTAATATCAGATGAGGATACCATGTTTGGGTACGGGCGATCGCCTCTATGCCATCCTGTGCCTGTTTGACTTGAAAACCAACGGGAATCAATAATTTAGTTAATAATTTGCGATTACTTTCATTATCATCTACCACCAAGATACGATAAAGAGATTGACTGGGGGCTAAACGTAATTGTTGATGGTTGTCTTCTATGGATTGAATGGTTTTGAGATGGGGTTGAGCAGGTCTAAAGGAAATAGTAAAATCAAAGATACTACCCTTATTCATGACACTGGTAACTTGAATATTTCCCCCCATCAAATGAACAAATTCTTGGGAAATTATTAACCCTAAACCTGTTCCCTCTTGAGATTTTCGCCCCGACTGAGACTGAAAAAAGCTCGAAAATAGTTTGCTCATTTCATCAGGGGCAATCCCCATTCCCGTATCTTCTACCCGAAAATGAAGGGTATGGGGGTTTAATAATTCTGCGTGGAGACTGACACTACCTTTTTTGGTAAATTTAATGGAATTGCTGAGGAGGTTTAACAATACTTGCCTGAGTTTTCCTTCATCGGTAATGATAAATTGTGGTAAATCTTCCTTTAAGTCAAAGTTTAGTTGCACATTTTTTTCTGTGGCTTTGATTTGTAACATTGACTGGAGAGAGGTTAATACTTCCTGAAAATTGAAAGCATTTTCATTGAGGGTAATTTTTCCTGCTTCAATTTTTGACAAGTCTAAAACGTCGTTAATGAGTGATAATAAGTGTTCTCCACTTTTAACAATAATCATTAAATTTTCTTTATTTTCTCTGGTCAAATGGGGATCATCTTCCATAAGCTGAGAGAAGCCTAATATAGCATTGAGGGGAGTTCTCAATTCATGGCTCATGTTAGATAAAAATTCACTTTTTGCCCGATTAGCTTTTTCAGCCAATTCTTTGGCTTTTTCTAATTCTTCTGTACGCTCTGTTACTTTTTGCTCTAATTCTTGGTTAATTTCTTTGAGGCTTTTTTCTTGTTCAATTAATGTGTGGGCTAGTTCGTTTAAACTAGAGGATAAAATAGCGATCGCATCTTTCCCCTGATAAACTTTAATGGGGTTTTCCCTATCTCCTGCAGTAATGCTTTTTGCTTGTTGACTGAGTTTTAATAATGGTTTGGTTGTTTTATCGGCAATTTTCCAACCGATTACCGAAGCAATACTAGCTAAAACTAAACCCCAAAATAAAATTTGTCTTTGTAAATCATAAGCTGGTTTAAAGGCGATGGCACTTTCTTTTTTAATTATCACTCGCCACCCCAATCCTGGATAATCTAAATAACCTTCATCAACCCCATAACTAACTAGATACTCACTATTATCAATATCAGCTTTTTTGGTGACATAGTTATCTTCATTGGATGAAGACTGGACAAAAATGCTCTCATCAATAGTTGTCTCTTCTCCAGAGTTGAGCAGAATATCCCCTTGCCTACTAATAATTAAAACATCAACTGCTTGTCCTTCCCCAATATTTCTCATCAAACTATCTTCCAAGGATTTAACCCACTCCCAACTTAAATGAGCCCCCAAAACCCCTATTAATTCATCATTTTCATCATATACAGGGGTAGATATATCCAAAAACCGAAGCACATCTCCATCCTCTGGGGGCGGAAGTATTTTGGCCAATAACTTAGCATCATGGACATCCCCCACAAAGGAAGATTGTAAACCCTCCACAAACCAAGGGCGCTCACTTACATTAGCCCCTTCCAAAATTTCTTGGGTGCTAACTTCCACAATTCCTTCATTATTAGCAAACCCAATCCAAGCATAATTATCGTAGTTTTCTTGCAATTGATTAAGTAAAAAACGCCTTGCTTCATCGCTTCTTTGATTAGAGCGAAATTCAGATAATATGGACATATTGCCAATATCTTTATAACGTTCTAACATTCCTTGTTGAAAGGTGGACAATAATTCCCTATTTATTTGTTTTAATAAAAAGGTTTGGTCTTCTTCTACTTGATGTTTTACCCATTGTCCTACTACTAAACTAAAAATAATAGAGATACAAAAAGTTAAGACTGCAAATGAAAAACCTAGCTTGGTTTTTATAGTCCAATTTAGCCAGATTTTTTGTACGATTGAAGGAAATTTATTGTTATTAGCCATGAAGCATTAACAGGGTTTAGAATCAGTTAAATTTTAATTTATTTAATATGTCAAAATGTTATTTGTTAGTTTAAATAACACAGTCTCCACAATTTTCTCTTATTATTTATTATGATACTTTCCGTTGCGATCGCCCACTTGCCTGGAATTCATCCTTTAGAAGTAAGACAATTACAATCCCAAGGAATTAACACTAATATAGACCTATTAAAAAAAGTAACTAATCAAGAAAAAAAACAATTACTAGCTAGTAGTATGGGATTAAATATAAAACTACTTAGTAAATGGGTTGCTTTATCTAATTTAGCCTGTGCGCAGAGTATTGGAGCAAAATATTGCGGTTTGTTACTACACGCTGGTATTCCCTCCCTAAAACACCTAAGCACTACATCAGCACCACAATTACACCGTCAGATTATGCGCCTACAGGTATCGACTTTCAAAAGAAGGGATCTTTGTCCCCCTGTATCTCTTGTAGAGCGGTGGATTCAGGAGGCAAAAGAGCTAACAATTAAGGATTAAGAATTATTTTTCATTCTTTCTTCAATGTCTTCAAAGGTTTTGAGTAAAAGGGTTTGAGCTTCGAGTTTCCAGCCTACCTGCTGAATTTTGATGGCAATGGGAAGGGCGATCGCCGTTGCGATAAAATCAAGATATTGTTGGGAAGATATGCCAAATAATAAACCTAATCCGGCAATGCCCCAAAAAGGCAGAGCAAAGCTTTGACGACTTTCTTCTAGTTTTTTGAACAAAAAACCCTTGGGCTTTTTCTCTAATAACTCTTGTTTAAGCCGTTGCTGTTGATTGTAAGGCAAGGCAATACCAATTTTACGGCGTAACTTTTCAATTTTACGAGCGGTGGTACTGTATTGAGTCAACTCATCCTCTGCCATGCGCAAAAGTCCTTCTAAATCTGCCATTTTTTTCCCAGTTAAAAATTTATTTAAAAAAGTGTTCTGCCACAAAATTAGTGTAAACATTCCCCGCCACAAACTCAGGATGATTTAATATTTTACGGTGAAATTCGATAGTAGTCGGCACTCCTGTAATGGCACATTCTCTTAATGCCCGTTTCATCCTCTTAATGGCCGTTGGTCTATCTTCACCCCATACAATGAGTTTACCAATCAAAGAATCGTAATAGGCCGGAATTTGATAATCAGGATAAACAAAAGAATCCATGCGTACTCCAGGGCCTCCAGGGGGTAAATAGGCGATAATTTTGCCTGGATGTGGTCTAAAATCATGGTCAGGATCTTCTGCATTAATACGACATTCGATGGCATGACCTCGAAATTGTATATCCCTTTGGGAGAATGATAATTTTTCCCCCTGGGCGATCGCAATTTGTTCCTTAATCAAATCTAACCCCGTAATCATCTCCGTTACAGGATGCTCTACTTGGATACGGGTATTCATTTCCATAAAATAGAAATTACCATACTTATCCACCAAAAATTCTACCGTACCAGCCCCCACATAATTAATCGACTTAGCCGCCTTCACCGCCGCCTGTCCCATTTTTTGCCGTAACTTAGGATTTAAAATCGCCGAAGGGGCTTCCTCCAATAACTTTTGATGTCTTCTTTGAATCGAACAATCCCTTTCCCCAAGGTGTACCACATTACCATAATTATCTGCCAAAATTTGAAACTCAATGTGACGGGGCAACTCAATAAACTTCTCCAGATATACCCCCCCATTACCAAAAGCCGCCTCCGCTTCCCCTTGGGCTGCATGAAAAAGACGAATCAAATCCGACTCTTGATGAACAAAGCGCATTCCCCTACCGCCACCCCCAGCGGTGGCCTTAATAATCACAGGATAGCCAATTTCTGCTGCCACCCGTAGGGCTTCTTGCTCATCACTTAACAAACCCTTACTACCCGGAATAGTAGGCACTCCCGCCTGTTCCATGGTTTTTTTTGCGGTGGATTTATCTCCCATGGAGGTGATAGACTCAGGACGAGGCCCGATAAAAGTCAATTGATGGTCAGCACATATCTGGGCAAAACGGGCATTTTCTGCCAAAAATCCATAACCAGGGTGTATGGCTTCAGCGCCCCTAGTCAGGGCAGCGGAGATAATGTTGGGAATATTTAAATAACTTTTGTTACTAGAAGGAGGACCAATACAAACGCTCTCATCTGCTAACTTAACATGGAGGGAATCACGATCAATGGTAGAATGAACCGCAACGGTGGCAATGCCCATTTCTTCGCAACTGTGAATGATTCGTAAGGCGATTTCGCCTCTATTAGCAATTAAGATTTTGGAAAACGACATTTAGTATCAGGGTCATAAATCTAATAACCTTTGTATCTTACGACCTTTTGGCAATTCTGACAATGAATACAAGGGAATGGGGAAATAATTTAGCGTCAATAATTCATAAATAGGTATTCAATGGATAAAGTGTTTATTATCTGATTTATCTATTATTCATCAACGGCAAAAACCTAATATTTGTATGACGTATCACGGTACGTTTTCTATCACCCAATATCTATTTAAAATGAATTCTATTAAAATTTACAATAACCATGAGGAAGGGATCAAGTGGCTTAATCATTATGGTGGTTGTCGTCCTATTTTTACCTGTACTCTTGGTTTTACTGATACTGCCTTAATTGAAGGGATTTCCGCTGCAGGGGCAACCTCCCAATCCCGTCGTTATACAGCCCTAGCGGATGCCGAATTTTTGGTTAATGGTATGACCCGAAGTCCTGTTTATCCCCTTCCTCCCCTTACGGTGGGAGTGTCTCCCACGGTTATTACTAGGGCGGTGGTAGAGATGTTTGATTTACCTGTCTATGTTTTTAATGCAGGTTTGGTGGCAAGTCCTTCGGTGGATATCATTGATTTGGGGGGTGAAGCTGCACAGTGTGTGACGACGGGCAAGGCTTTACCTTTGGGGGTGGTCATGAATTTATATGAAAGAGGTTTGCAATGGGGCGAAACATTAGCTCATAAAGCAAATGGGGGTTATCTTATTCTTAGTGAGTGTGTGGTGGCAGGTACCACAACGGCTTTGGCGGTGTTAACGGCGCTGGGTATGGATGTGCGGGGAATGGTGAATAGTAGCCATCCTGTGTGCAATCATGGGCAAAAATGGCAGGTGGTGGAAGAGGGTTTAAAAAATGCTCATTTTTCTGGTTCTACGACTCCTTTTGAGATTGTAGCAGGGGTGGGAGATCCTATGCAGATTTTTGTAGCGGGGGTGGCTTCTTCTGCTAGTAAAACTGTGGGGGTAATGTTGGCAGGGGGTACACAAATGTTGGCGATATATGCGCTAATTCGTGCGATTAAACAGCATTATTACCCTTCTACGGATTTGAGTAATATTGTGGTGGGTACTACCCGATGGGTGGCGGATGATGACACAGGAGATACGGTGAATTTGGCGAAAATGGTGGGGAATGTTCCTCTTTTGGCAACTCAGTTAAATTTTACTAATTCTAATTATCCTAGTTTGCAATCCTACGAACAGGGCTTTGTGAAAGAGGGAGTAGGGGCTGGAGGAAGTGCGATCGCATCTCACCTTTTAGGTACAACCCCAGAACAATTAATGATTGCCATAGAAGGGATTTTGTCCACTTTCCCTGATACCACGGTTAGCTAATAATTGATCTTCTAAAGAGGCAATCCGATGATAGGCTGCTGTTAATTGAGCCGTTAATCGTTGCACTTGATCCTCACAGGATATATCATCTTCGAGAAGGGAGTTGATGGGAAATCTTCTGGGAATCTCATGGGTTTCATCTAAGATAATATCTTTATGATTATCTGATTCTTCTTTGAAAAGATTTTCTGAATCAATTTGTTCTAAATTCAAATCCTGTTGACGAGCAGTAAAATCGTTGACTAACTCAAAATCTTCGTTACTTTGAACACTAAAGCATAAATCCTCTACCCCTTCCCAACCAATACGATTTCCCAATTGTTTTACAATGGCATAGAGTTGTTCTATTTTTTGATTTAATTGCCAAATTTCTTGTCTTTGTACAGTCATAAGCTCAGTATCTTGATATATGGTGCTGGTTTTGCTTCAATTTTCTGAAAATATTTACTCAGGGCTGCGCCATGAAAACTTGCTAATGATTACGCCCTGTAACTCCGAAAATAACGTTAAGATTCAGATAAAATATTTAGGCAAACAAGCTAGAAAATAATCTCTGATAACCATACTAAGATCATTTTTCAAAATAGTTCCAGTATTCCTGATTAATTTAATAATTCCCCAAGAGCTTAATATTTACTAAATTGTATCCTGTTGTAATTTAAACACTGATTTAATATCTAAAATAAAACCCTCTCAAATATCATCAAAAATTATATTCAAAAGATAGAATAAATTATCACCATGAACCGTAGATCCTTTATCATTACCAGCACAGCTCTTAGTCTTGGCAGTTTAGTCGCTGGTTGTCAAGCCAATCATGACCTAAAAATATTACTACTTCAAGGATCAATCCCTGTTCAACTAATTGCGGCTTTCAACCAAGAATTAAATCAGGGAAAAAATATCAATTTCAAACCACAGGCAAATCTGGATGAAATATATAAGTTATTACAAAAATGGCAAGGAAAAAATCCTCCTTCCAAAGAAGAATCAGGATTCCGATTACCTCCCCTTCCTTTTACCCAATCAGAGAAAGAAAAGGCTGATTTAGTTACTCTTGGCAACTACTGGTTATCCATGGCTATTGAAGATTATTTAATCCAACCCCTTGATAGAGATAATTTATTTAACTGGGGCAATGTATCCCCTATTTTTCAAGGTTTGGTTACCAGAAATGCCCAAGGAAATATGGAAAGTGGGGGGCAAATATGGGGGGCGCCCTATCGCTGGGGTTATACAATGATTGCTTACCGAGAAGATAAGTTTGAGCCTTTAGGTTTTACCCCTGAAGATTGGTCAGATTTATGGCGCGTGGAATTGACAAATAACATTTCTTTGTTGAATCAACCGAGGGAAATCATAGGTTTAATTCTTAAAAAGTTAGGCTATTCTTACAACACTGAAAATCTCACCGAAATTAATGAGATTTATGAGGAGTTAATTACTTTAAATAATCAAGTAAAATTTTATGATTCCACTAATTATTTACAACCTTTAATTAATGGTGATACATGGTTGGCCGTGGGTTGGTCCACGGATATTTTACCTATGTTAGAACAACATCGAAATATAAAAGCAGTTATACCTCGCTCAGGTACAAGTTTGTGGGCTGATGTGTGGGTTAACCCCTATGAAAATAATATTTCTGATGAAAAATTAAATGAAATATATCGTTGGATAAATTACTGTTGGGAGAAGGATTCTGCCACTCGAATAAACTTTTTTACTAAAGGTAATTCTCCCATTTTGACCGCTGAAAATGGTAATAACAAGTTAGAAATAAGTGAAGAAATTTTTGCTAAAAGTGAGTTTATAGAACCATTATCTCCCAGTGCGATCGCCCATTACAATCAATTATGGGAAGGGTTAAATAGTTAAGAAATATCTCATGGGCAATTCCAAAACCATAAAAAAAGGTGGGCAATGCCCACCCCCCATAGACTTATAATAAACCTTTTGCCCTAGCAGTCAAAGCCTCAGCAGTTAAGCCATTAAACGTCATCAACTCCCCAGCGCTGGCGGTGGTTTCCCCCCGTTTCCAAGCAAAGGTATCTCGTTTAACGTTACTGCGCAACATGATAGGTTCTAGCATTCCGCTAGTACCCCCTGTCACACCGATTAAAGCATCACCCCCAAAGAGAACCTCAAAACCAGCATCATCAAGGAAATTACCATCTTTAGCGGTACAGGTTTCCCATGCCACATCCGTGGGACGGTATAGACGACGGGGATTGATAACCGAAACAATACGTACTCCGATTCCCTCGGCTTCCAATGCCTTAGCCGCTTCAAAAACAGGAATTAAAGTCATATCACCGATAACGGCAAAAACAACCTTTTTACTTCCCTCAGATTCATGGAGAATTACCCCACCTTTTTCAAGGGCTTCTCTAGTTTGTTCAAAGGTAGTGCGAATGGGTAGAGGAGATTTACTAACAGTGATGGTAACGCCCTTATTTTTAGTACCTAAAGCCCATTCATAACAGGCTTGAGTGCTGTTGGCATCACAGGGAAAAAGAGGAAACACATTGCCATTACGCATCATCCCTGCAAAGTAATTTTCAATCTCTGGACGTTGGTGTGTCCAACCGTTGCGCCCTTGCTCCAATGCCCCTGCGGTAAACAGAGTAATGGTGGAGGGGGTTTCCCTTCTTAATTCTGCCATGGCTTGGGTGACGGTTTGCCAGATGGGTAAGCCGTTGATGGCAAAGGATTCGTACGAACACCAAAGGCTACGCGCCCCAAAGAGGGCTTGGGCTACGGCTAAACCTGCACAGGCATCCTCACTTAAAGGCTCATAAACCTGTCCTTGGGGTTGTTGGAAGTAGGTTTCGTCGGTGGTGGGGTGAAGGATTTTTAAACCGATGTTGATGTTATTTATACCTGATGCGGCGTTACCGTCGGCGTTGGTAACAATAAAGTTAGGATCCTGTTTACCCACATGGACTACTAATTCACCCATGGCGGTGGTGGATACTTTTTTCTCTCCACCCACAGGATATTCGGTGAGGGGTAATGTGCCTAAGTCGGACAGGGGTAATTCTTTCTCGGTGACGGCAACTTCCACGTTAGGGCCTCCGTTGGCACGGGAGAAGTTACTACGCACTAATTCCCAAGCCTCTTTGGATAAGGCTCTTTCTTGGAGGGCGGAGGCAATATAATCTTTATCTAGGCTATCCCCAGGGTAAAGGTTATGGGATTTGGAACCAGTTTTGTGAACTCCAGCGCCCTTTAGCTGTTTGACGATTAACACAGTTAGGGTACCACCAAGGGCAGATTTAGCCGCTTTGTCGGTGGCTTCTAGGATGGCTTGGGTAAATTCGAGACGTTTAGCAAAGGAAAATTTGGTGCTATCAACATATTCCCCTGATTGGTTGCTATCGTCATAATCTTTGGCATTGACGAGGATGATTTCTTTAAATCCGTTGCCCTCCCAATAGGCGATCATTTCTTTGTTGGTTTTGGTGGATACCATACTATGATGCTCTTGGGAGTATCCATTCCAAACGAGGATGGGTAGGAAGTTGGTGGCTTGAGGATAAGCGGTGTTGAAGTGTCCAAAGCTACTCATGATGTAGGGTTCTCCTAAACCGCCATCACCGATGGTAACGGGAAAGAGGGTGCTGGGGTGGAGTTTTGCCCCTGCCATGGCGAAGTGTTGCCCTTGCCCTAGGGGACCAGCGGGGTTGAGGAGTCCGGGGATTTGTCCTGATAGATGTCCCAGTAGTCCGTGCATTTCCCTAAATCTGTTGCCCATGTCTTCCACGGTGTAGATGCCCATTTTTTCAAGGGATTGGTCTAAGAAAACGGTGCTATAAAAACCAGGGGCGTGGTGTCCGACTTCGGTAATGAGGTTTTTGTGTCCTAACATGACTAAGGCTGCGATCGCATCGGCGATACTAGCAAAACCCCCGGGATGTCCTGATTGTTTGGTGGCGGTAATGTGTAGGGTTAGATAACGTAGGGCGTCAGCGGCGAGGAGGGTTTGATAGACTGCTTTTTTGTCTGTAGGGGAAGTGATGGCAGTTTGGTTAGGTGCGATCGCACTTTCGGTACCATATTCAGTAAAATGGGGTAAATCTTCTTTAAAATACTGTATTCCTTGATAAAACGGGGAAGTTGTCATATTTCCTTTGATCCCTCTTAATTAATGCAATTGATTATTAGCTCAATTTTACCTCAGTTTGATGCTTACATTATTTCTAGAAATGGGGAACGGGGAACAGGCAACGAGGAATAACAAGAAGAATTGATTAAAAGTTTACTAGAATAGATTTTTGTCTATGTTCTTTCGCAAAAGAGACTTCAAAAAAGTTAGAAAATATTTGAGTATTTTTATCATGAAGTGTAACAAGTCATTCTGCATCAAAACAAAACCAAGTTTTTAACTTTGGCAGTACACTCCAATTATTATCAACGGACTTTTCTACCCAACCAATTAGTTAATTTTATTGGCATATTTTTTCTTATCCAACGCCAAGCAACAATTCTTGCCATAGGTTTAGGTAAACTAATAAAACGTTTAATTATCTTATTAGCAGAGGGATGTTTTACCTTTTTATTAATTAAATTAATCATGCCCACATCGTACAGACATTCAATGATGAGTTTAATGGTAGCCTCTTCCTGCATGGCTAAATTTTCAATTAATAAGAATAAATCCTTCATTCTTTGTTCCTGAAAACGTTTTTCTTGGGGGTTGACTTCTTCTATCGCCACAATTTTAATAGGTTTATTTTCTTGGGTTTTTAACATTCTAAAGCTGTTGAAAAAAAACAGGTTATTATAACAATTAATTTACACCAAAAACATCATTATATGAAGTATTAATATGAAAATTTTAGAAAATATGTTCCTTAAAAGCGGAATTGATATTCGATCGCACTTCGGGTATCATTATTAAAATCTGTAGAACCTCGAATCACAGTACGATCATTAAGACGGTAACGAATATTATAACGGGGAGATTGTTCCCCTGTTAAGATAGCGAGGATAGAAAAAGAAATATTTTCTCTAACATTAAAGCCCAATTCTGCCCCTAAACCAAGACTAGATATTCTGGTTTCACTGTCAATGATGGCAGTAGGAAATAGTCGAAATTCTACCATATCTAAAATTTCATCAAACTGATTTTGGAAACTACCAAATAAAGCTGCCCCTGCTATATTCGCCAAAGCCAAACCCGTATCTCCATCAGCAAGATTACTGAAAAAGCCTCCCCCTAATAGGGAAACAATTTCTGTTTCATCCCTAGCAGGAGTACTGGTTAACTCTAAACTTTCATTTATATTACTACTAAAACCATTCACACTTGCCCTAACTCGAATAGTCTCAACGGTATTAATGGTATTTAAGCCAGATATATCAGGAATTTCATTTGCCCCTGTATTATCAGCAAATTGATAACGGTTAGTTTCTGTTACCGAGGTTTCTAATTGCATATCAAGGAAAGCATTAAAGCCATTTTCAGGGGTAAATCTAGCAATGTTGTTATAATTGCGGTTGAGTCTTAATCGACTGGTAAATAAATTGACACTGCCCCCCGTTAAATTAATAACTCCTTCGGGTTGTAAATTATTAATGTCTCCATTAAGACTTAAACTGCCTTTAGCATTAAGATTCAAAACAGGGGCTTGGGTGACAGTGATATTATCACCCAAAATTAAATTCAAACTATTAATAGTTGTATTGCTAATTAAGGGATTATTACCAGCACCCATCACATAATCATTTCCGTTACCATTTTGCCCCCCTGCAAGGAAAACATCTCCATCAAATAAAGTAATATTACCACCAATGATAGGGGCGATCGCACTTCCAGCGATTTCAATATAACCCTTACCATTACCCTCATATAGATTAGGAAGATTTAAAGCCAAATTTTCCACCGAAGCCGTTAAAATATCTCCTTCACTATCTTCCCGAAATAAAGGTAAACCACCAACGATAATAATTTCCCCCTCACTAAAATTTCCCGTCAAACTAGGAATAGTAATCTGATCAAAATCAAAAAGAATATCTCCATTAATATCAGTAATAGGAGTATCAGGAATAAAAGCCACCTCCATTTCCCCATCACTGATAGTAGCCAAACCATCCGCCACAAAATCTAAAATAGTATTTTCTGATTGGTTATACCTACCACTAATATTCAAATCAACACCACCACTACCCTTAGTCAGATTAAATTGATTATTACTAATCACCGTCAACAAACCAAAACCAGACTCCTCAATATTAAGATTCAAACGAAAATCATCACTGCCAGAATTACTAGATTGAGGGAAGAGACGGAAAGGAAAACTACCCAATAATCTTGCCGACTCTTCCTCTCCAGTCAAATTACTTGTTGCCAAGAAATCAAGACGAGAATTACGATAACCTAAGTTAGCATTAGTTTCCTCAATAGTGGTGCCATTAATTTTTGCATCAACTATCTCTACATTACCTGTTGCCACAGGATTTTCCACATTACCACTAATAACAATATTGCCATTGGCAATACCTTCTATGTCAAAATTAGGAGGTAAATTAGCCACCCCCGCCAAATTTTTAATAGGTAAATCCGTTACCAATACTTGCCCCGAAAAACGCTCTTGGCTAAAAGTACCCGATAAAGATACAATAGTTTCGTCATCTTGGAGACTCACAGGTAAAAGGGTTAACAAACCATCTCGAAAACTCCCTCTTGCTTGAATAGTATCCGCCTGATACTTACCCCAATACCAATCATCCCCACGAAAATCAAAACTAGCATCAATACCATCTCTCACCGACGCAATCAAATTTATTTTCCCAGTTAATCTTCCCTCCAAATCTTGTAAAGGAGGAATATTTGCTTGTTGTCTTTGTGTTTCTGTTTGTTGACTAGCTGAGTTAATCTGTTGCCATCGAAAAAGAGTCTCTTGTAACGACAAACCATCGTTGCTAATACTAAATAAAGGTTTATTTTCTTCTGAAGTATTATTTTCTTGGGCAATAATCAAGCTATTAGCATCAAGTGAATTAATTTCTCCCTCCACCAGAGAATTTTCCATTAACCTTTTCCGTAAAGCATTTATGTTTTTACCTTCTTCTACGAAAGGGATTTGGTTATTAAATAATTGACTATCTTCTACTCCTTCTACCTCACTATCATTTATAACTAAAGTTGGTTGACTGGTAGATAATTGATTATCTTCTTCTAACCCCTCATCTTTTCTGACAACCCGAAAAGCAACAACATCTGATTTTACTGCTTTAGCATCTTTAATCTCATCCCTATCATCTTCCAACTCATTATGACTATTACTAACTAATTCATTCTCCTTTACCTCATTTTCTTGACTAACTTTTAACTCATCTTCTTGACTAACTTTTAACTCATCATCATTATTTTGATTAACTTCAATTTGTTGATTACTATCCCATAGATAGTTACTGCTAGTTTTTATATTTTCCTCCGTATTACGAGGAAAACTGATAGGAGTTTGAGAATTTCTCGTTAATACCCTTGCATAACTATTACCATTTACTCTTGGCGTGTCTTCGGGAATAGAAAGACTCGCCAATGAAGGGTTTACCTGTAAAGATAAGCAATTAATATCCTCCCCCGTAGAATATAAATCCTTTGCCCCACAAAAATCCATTGGTTGAATACCATCAAATATATCCTCCACCTCAAAAATACCCACACTGGTTAACAAATTCTGAATATCCCCCTCCCGTAACAACAACTCCGCTTCTAATTGAGGATTTTCGTGGAAAGGTAATATTTGGGCAGAAAAATCATACTCATTTTCCAGATGGTTTAATTTACCATCCCTAACAATTATTTTCCCATCCATACTCGATAACTTTGCCCTTAACACATCTCCCCGAAACTGATTTACTTGGGGATGATTAATAACTAACTCAGCAGAAGCAATATCATAATTATTTAGATTTAAAGCAACTTCCCCAGAAATGTCTCCCCCCACTGATTGAATCTCAGAAGGAAAAGCAGTTAATACAGGTTGAGTTAAATTTGTTAGAGGAAGGTTAGCAAAGTTCATATCAAGGTTATTACTTTCATCGGTGACGGCGGTTAATCTACCTTCTTTTACCTGTAAGTTAATCTGTCTTGGTTGAAAGTCAGCATCAATATCGAGGGCAAATCTATCGTTGTTACCTGTGGTATCTAGCAAATCAAATTTAACACCATTAATAGTGTCGGCTTCTAGATTTCCTGCAAGAGGATTAAAAGGAAGGTTAGCAATTTCTAAATTAGCTACTTGAATATCTCCCCCTAAGCGAGGATTATCAAGATTACCTTGTAACTTTCCTTGAAAGTTAAATTTACCGTCATAACCTATTAAGGCTAGTTGGTTGGGTAGGGATAAATCTTTTATATCTAAACCAGAGGCAATTAAGTTTAAGTCGAAGTTACTTATATTTTGATTATCGGCATCATAGTTAATAATACCGTTGGCGGAAATATCTCCTGTGGTGGCTTGGGAAAGCAGGATTTTGTCTCCATCCCAACGGAAGGCGGTTTGTAGGGGTTGTTGGATTAAACTGATGCCCTGATTAAAGTCGAGATTACCTGCGATCGCAACGGTGCCTAGAGTTATATTATTAGTGTTACCCTGAATGGATAATCTTCCCCTTGTGTCTCCCCTTAATTCTTGTTGAAACCCACCGACATTAAAACTGTTAGTGGCAAGGGTGGTATTAAAGTTATTGTCGTTATCGAGTGAAAGATTTTCTACGGTGACAATACCTTGGGGTAAAAATATATCTCCCCTCGCTTCGATACTTTGGTTATCTTGATTCAAGCTACCTCGAATGTCTAGGGCGCTGTTAACTCTACCTTGATTAAGAGGGGAATCGCTAGTAAAAGTTAGTTGACTGAGGTTAAGATTATCAGCGATAAGTTGAGTTTGCCATCTACCTTGATTTAGTTGGGTATTTCTCATGTTAACCATTCCTTGGGCGAGGGGAAAGTTAAAGTCTCCTTGTAGGGTAATGGTATCAAGGGCAATATTTTGACTATCTCCCAATAGTTGGAAATTTCCTTGAAGGGTGGAGTTATTACAACCGATGGCTTGACAGTCGATGAGGTTAATTTGATTGAGGGGAATATTCTTTAACTCGATGTCGCCTTGATAATTTTCTTGGTTATAGAGGAGGTTAGAAATAATGACTTCCCCATCTCCCATGGCAATATTTGTTGTGCCTGTTATCTGACTATTTTCAATGTCTTGGCCGATGCCCGATATGCGGTATTCTCCATTAATTAATCCAAGGGGGGGCAAACTTTCAGATATTTCAATGGCGTAAAGGGTAGCAAGGGTTTGGGCGCTGATATTTTGGGCGTTGAGATTAACTTGGTAGGGAAATTGGTTTTCTTGGCGAAAGTCAACTAATCCTGTGCCGTTTATTTCTCCGCCGATGGTGGGGGTAAAGGAAAATTCGTCGATGGAAAGTCGGTTGTTAAGAATTGTAAGTTTTGCTTGACTATTTGACAAAAATACTCTGTCAAATAAAATGTTATCAGGGGCAGTAATACTGGCGGTGAGAGTGGGTTGAGTTAATAAACCTCGGATGTTAATATCTCCGATTACTTTGCCTATGGTTTCTACTGGGATTTCTGGTAGGTTTAAAGAGGCGATCGCCCTTTGAACTTCTATGGGTTTTGTTTTAATATTGACATTAAGGGTGGAAAAGTCATCTTCAAGACTTCCAACAACATCACCGTTAATTTCCCCTAGATTAGTATTAACTCCTTCAAAGGTAAGACTATTATTGACAAAATTTATTTTGCCGTTGGAGTTGGTAAGGGGTTGAGGTACATTAGGAATATCAAAGTTTACTTCGGCTATGTCAATATTTCCATCAATATTAACAAAATCACCATCTTCAAATTTTAAGAGAATATTACCCGTGACACTACCACTATCAACATCTACTGGTAAGGGAGTAAAGTAGTTTATATCATCAGTAAGAAGATTGTTTCCTGTAATATCTAGTAACCAGTCATTTCTGTCAAGGGGAGTGACGGCAGTTAAAGATATATTCCCCCCCGAAATCACATCTCCTTGGGTTGCAAAGGTAAGATTATTTTCTCCGATTAAAATACTGCCTTGATTAACTCTAATGTTGAGAGGAGGTAAATCAGTTACTAGGGATTTCATGGTTAAAGAGGCATTTTTTACCCTCACCGCATCGACATCAAAGGATATAAAATTATCTCTTCTTTCTGGGGGAGTCAGTTGTAAGTTTAACCAACCACTTTCTTCTGACTTTTCAACATAAACAAGGGGATTAATTATAGTAACTTCCACATTGGCACTTCTTTCTCTCCATAGAAGAGAAGTTAAATTCACTTCCACTGCTTCAGCGATAACATAGTCTTTTTCTGTGTCGGTAGTAGGTATTTGACTTTCGCCTACTCGAATACTATTAAAAGATACTGATTCTATCTCTCCTAATTCTACAGGTCTTCCTAAATAATTACTAACGGGTTCTTCAATGAGGGGAATTAATCTTTGGGTGAAGAAATACCAACCATAACTTAATCCTCCTCCTACCGAGATTAATGTGCCATACAATAGCAGTTTAATATAAAATCCTCGCTGGGATCTACCCGAATTATTTTCAGGAGAATTAGAATGATTATCCGAATTTTCATCGTAGCCATTACCATTGTTAGGAGTATTTTCGGGAAAATCAGTCATAATTAGCCACCAAGACAATTAAAGAAGCACAGTCCTATTGTAGTCAGAAATTGTCGTCAGAAAAGCAAAAAAACCTTGCTGAAAAATTTATATTAATGTTAAAAATCCATTCTAAATCCCATAAACTCAGACAAGATCAGTTTTCTCCTGTAAAACAAAAATTTTATAAATTTGAATAAAAATAAAAAATATTTCAAAAACCCTTGTCAACTTTAAAAATATTCGTTATATTATATAAGTGTCAAATTCAAGCCAGGATAGCTCAGTCGGTAGAGCAGAGGACTGAAAATCCTCGTGTCGGCGGTTCAATTCCGCCTCCCGGCATTTTATTTTTTGCGTTACCAGAGGTCAGAGAGTCCTAGGGTCATGGTTTAGTAAAATCTCCGAAACACTAATAAATAATAAGATTTACTGGTTTTTGACTCGCAGATGACGTGCAAAGTCTTTAACCAGTTTTCTTGTTTTTAGCTATTAGTAACTTAACTTTTGACGTGCAAATGACGTGCAAATTAATTTTAGTCACTTATCTGAGGTAGATATTCTATTCCTTGAAAATTACTAATATTAATACACAAGTCACTACCTTCACAAGGATCGTAATCCATTGGCTCTACTGTTTTAATCTTTTGTCCTTCGTGTAAAAATTCGACTAATGCAAAACACATAATTTTTACGTACTCGCTAGTTTCATCGTCTTGCTTGTATTTGGCATACCATCCTTCAGCAGGTAATATTTGAAGAATGGTATATTTTTCTAAACGTAAATGGCTCATAATATTATTAAATTAAGGGAACGTTTGAACGAGTTAGACCAGCGTAATGCTTTAATATTACCGCTGGAGAATTGCCTACCCAATTTGCCACTTGCTGAATGGGGACGCCAGCATCAAGGCAAAGGGTGATAAAGGTGTGACGACAATTATAAGGGGGTCGGTAGCGTATTTTTTGTTGTTTTAAAGTATGTGACCATGCTCTATTGGTGAAATTATGCAAATCAATTATACCGCCCTTTTTAGCGACAAAAACATAATCTGATTCTTGATCGATGCTGTCTAAAATTTCTGCTAACTGTTCATTAACAGGAAATTTACGAGATTTACGGGTTTTGGTGTGATCCTGATATTGCCTTTCGACAATGGCTTCTTTAAACAAAACATAATCCTTGGCCACATTTCGCCACTCAAGTGCAATGGCTTCCGATGGACGGCAACCAGTGAAAAATAGGAATTTAACAAAATGTACATAGTAGAAAAAATATTCTGACTGCTCAAAACACTTGATGATAAAGTCTCTTTCTTCTACTGAAAAAGGATCAATGGTGTCATTTTTCACTGATTTAATCTTTTTTAAAGTTTTAAGAGGATTATTAACAATTAACTCATTCTCTACCGCCCAATCTAAACATCCAGACAGGTTAACTAATACTCTCCTTGCTTGTTCTTGGGTGTTATGCTCTAAAAGCCACGATTTAATATTTGATGGTTTTTCAAGAACTCCTGACGGCATTATCTGTAATTTATTTTTTACAGATATATAATTTTTCATACTTCCTCTTGTTAAATGATTAACCTTAAAAGCCATATATTTTTCGTAAAGAGCAATAAAGTCAATCGCTTCAACTATTGGGGCAGTAGGATATTTATATTTTTCTAAGCTAAAATCGAATCTCTCCATAACAATATCAGAGTTAATTAAGTCAACTTTAGCTTGCGCAATCTTAGCATTTTCTTTATTGTCAGGGATGCCTAAATAGAGGTATTTTTGTGATCCATTGAAAAGGGTGCGTGGTAATTGTACCCTTAGCATTCCACGGCTAACACTTAACCTTGCCATGCCTTTTTTAGCTCTAGCCATTCGCACCACCCCCATTAATTTCATCTTGCCATTGCTGGAAATCACGTTCGTATTGTTGCCAAGTGGGGTTATGCTCTTTGAGAATTTCTACAAACCCTTTAAAAATTTCCTTGGTATCACAATTGGTTTCTTTATTCCAACATTTATATCCCTTACCCGGATTTACTGATAAGTAATCTTTTTCACAACAGGGGCAAACATAATTACGTTTATGCTTACCAGTGCCGGGTTCGAGGTGGGGTAACACGTCGCTTAAATTTACTTCGGGGGCTTCGGGCTTGGGGATAAATTTTTTAGTCTTTTTGACTTCAGCCTTTTTGGGAGATGGTTTTGGGGTAACTTTTAACCCTCTGAGATAACTAATAAAGTCTAACCACTGAACATAATCAGCATCCATGGGATTATCTAATCCCGTTTTCTTCTTAAATTCAGATTTTGACCATTGCTTATTTTTCCCGAGTCGCTCAACCTCATTTTTCCATGCAGAAATTAGACCATCAAAAATATTCCTCTCAGATTTTGCATTGTTGAAGATTTGTAACAAATCTTTGTCAATAGTGTCTAATTTTTGCAATAAGGCTTCAGACAAAATCAACTCAAAAGGCTGTAATCCTTGCTGTGTATGAGGGGTGACAGGTTTTGACTCGGTGACAGGGTTGGTGACAGGGTCAAAGCCTTGCTGTGACTGAAGGGTGACAGGTTTTGACTCTGAGAGCAAAGAGTTTTTTGAGTCAAAGTTATTTTTTTCTTTTTGGCCAGAAAACTTTTGAGTTAGACCCGTCACACCCGTCACACCCCCCGCTGTGTAAGGGTTTGAACCCGTCACGGGGGGGGTGTCACACCCGTCACACCCGTCACGCCCAGTGATAGTAAAGGTTTCAGCATTTTTGAAACTTTCATCATGATAATCACCCATAGGGGGAATAATATAAAATCTTTCATTTCTTGTGCGATCGCCCACCACCCCGTCAATTTTCTTGAGGGATAGATAAAAGTTTTGAGAATTACTGACACCGTAGCCGTTATTTTTGCACCACTCAGCAAATTGTTGATAAAGGTCACTGGGGGTGATGTGTCCACAACCATCAGGAAATGTCTCGCGTAAAAATAATAATTCTGTGAGTTGAGATTCGTAAATTTCTGAAGTGGCTCGAGTGTCGCGCCATTTTAGCTTTTGTTTAGTGTCAGTCAAAGACAATCCCCAAACCCATGAAAAAATACCCGACAACTCAGATTCTAATTTTTCTGAGAGGTCATAATCAGGATTTTCGGGGGGGCGGTCAAAGGTCAAAACGTGCAGCCGCCGCTTAAGCCCTTCGCTACCATTACCCGAAAAGCTCAAAGGTTTGTTCATAGCCAAAACGGTAACGGTGTTCAATCTGGTAGCAAATTGGTTATGGTATTTATTCCAAACATTCACCAACTCGTTAGAACAGATACGGTTATAAACGCCTATGTTAGAAATGAATCCTGTAACGTCTTGATTGATTGCTAATTTCTTGTCAACCAACCCGAATAACATATTAGTATCTGTGATCGCTTCGGGGGTAAATACGCCGTAATTTTCCTCACCGACTAAGTTACTGAGGATATTAAGAAAAGTACCTTTACCCGTACCCTGTTGACCAACGATCCAAAGGGTAGCTTCAATGGGAAATTTATTGTTATTTTTGGGGGTGAGAATCCATCGCATCCATGCCCTTGCATATTCAATTTTTTGGGTATCGTTACCCAAGGATTGATTTAGAAAATTTAACCAACTTTCACAGGTTGCCTTGGGGTTATAGTCAAAGGGCAAAATTGAGGTTACGTAATAGCTTTTGTCATGGGGCAAAAATTCGTTAGTGTCAGTATTAAGGTAGCCATTATTAAAACCGAGAATGTTACTACGGTTAAACTCAACTTCGCTTTTACTAAGACCTCCTTTAAAATCTTCAAATACGGTTTTGTCATTGAGGTTTAACCATTCATTGGAATAACGGAAATTTTGCAGTAATCCCATTACCTTTGATTCACTTACCAGCTTCCATTTTTTGTTATCCCATTCGTACCAGCCGTAACCTTCACGATGAACGAGGGAGTCTTTTAAACATGACCAAGCCATTAATCCTTTGATTGATGCGATCGGCTCAAGATTTTGTAAGGAGTATTGTTTTTCTTCATTATCCCAAGCCAAGATGGGAGATTTTGACTTTTGAAGAATCTTGAATTGTTGAATCAATCTCTCAAGGGCTTCGCCACCATGCTTTACTAAAAAGTCATCAAGCCCATTCTTTTCACCGTTCGCCTCGGTGGGTAATAAAATCATGAAGGGTTTTCCCCCACGTGCCTTGATTTCCTTAGCAAGTTGACATAAAGCCCGTTGCACTTGCCATTTACTAACAATGTCACTATCAAAACATAATCCTACGTTACGCCCCTGCCAATAACTTGATCTGAATTCCTCATCACAATCCCACTCCAATTCGGGCAAAAATTCCCTCATCTTACCAATGGTGTTGTAAATATTGTTTACCCCAGAAATGCCGATCGTAGGGATACCGTGCAAGGAACAGGCAAGGGCTTTAATTTCACCCTCGGTAATAAGAATATCAATACTTGATTTTTGCTGTATTTTCTTCCAATCAAGGGTAGGGGGAAAATAGGCTTTATTAATTCTTTGTTCTTCGGTAGTTTCTCCTTTGGATTTACTTAAAAATTTGGGTAATTCTCCCTTAGATTCAAGATAAAAATCCTTTAATTCTTGATTGGAATACCAATCATTTTTTAAGGGGCGTAATCGGTGAGCAACTACTTCTTTATCAATATCATAACAAGGAATCGCTAAACCTTTTAACTGTTGACCAATAAGGGTTTTAGCTTCTGAAGGTGAAGCTGTATAAAAGCCATATTTAAAAGCTACTTTTTCATTAATTCCACGGCTTAAAAGATATGATTTATGGTCATCATTAAGTACATTTTGTGCTACAATATTACTATTGGATTGCCTTGAGGGGTACATTCTATTATTCTCCAAAAAAAACGTCTATTTGTCTGAATCATTAACCCTCTTTTATTGGGAAAAGAGGGTTTTTCTTTGGTTAAAAAGGGATATTCTTTTCTTTCAGTTCTTTGATTTTTGGTGCTTTATCAAAGAGACTTGAATCGAAGTAATCTAAAAATTCCCCTGCCTGTTCAGGTTCAAAAGTGATGGATGATCCATCCCCCAGAATTACCAGTAAATCGCCAGTTTCCTCATCAACAGACATCTCGACAATCTGGCACACATTAACTACTTCGTCATCGGCGACGGGTATCAGGAAAGGGGTATTTAAACTTCGAATCTTTCCTTTTTCGTAGCTAACAATTTCGCTTTGTTGCTCTGTTATTTTTCCGTACTTGCCGGGGTTGAGAAAAAGATCGGCGTGTTGGGGTGGTAGTCCTCTTGGATCTGCAAAGTCTAACTCTGTTCCATGGACCTCGCACTCGTAGAAAGTTTCCTTACGTATTATTAGGGTGTATCTATCCATGGAATACACCTCTACACTCAAAAAATAAGCTGTTATTCATTTTTGATATTATGGGAGTACATCACTTTGTGATTGTTCGTTTTTGAATGCAGGTGATTTAGCGCATCACCTGCTTACTTAACAGTTAAGAGTAAAACTGATATTCTAAGAGTAAATCATATGAAGATAAATGTCAACGGAAAAATAATGATTGGATTAAGTAATATTGAAAGTTTAATTTTAGATGACGTAGCTAGAGATAATATTAAATTTCTTATTCAAGAAAGGAAATTGTCTCAAAGAAAAATCGCTGAGTTAAGCAATGGTACTATATCTTACGCCTTCGTCGCTCATTTGTTAAGTGGTAGAAAAAATGTTATTTCAAAGGATAAGTTTTTCAAAATTTGTCAAATCTTAGACGTAGAACCAGAGCAGATTTTTAGAAACTCTGTGAAACTTTACTCAAATTCTCATTGACACTTGATGTACTAATAGTACACAATAGAGCTTAATTATATTTTTAAGTTCTATGAAAGATTCTGAAAAAATAAAAGCTCTGAAGGGATATTTGCAAAAGACGGCGGGGGTGAGTTTATCACCCAAATGCCTAAAAGCTGAGTTAGATAATTATGTTTTCCTCGACAATGGTGAAGTTATCCCCAAGGCTCAATATGTAGAGCCTGAACCCGAACAGTCTGAACCACAACCCGAACAGCCTGAACCCGAAACAGAAAAGGCTAAATGTTGGTATTGTTGGGTCGGTACACAGTACAAAGGGGACATTGTCAAGAAAAGCGATAGAAATTTCCATCCTGATTGCTGGGTAGCACACCAAAGGATGGAGGCATTTTTGAGGGGTGATTTAATTCTCAACGCACCGCCCCCCAGTGATAATTTTAAACAGCAAACCAAAAGAATATTCGACTACCTGAGTCGTCATCCCCCAGATAAACGAATTACTTACGACGGCATAAGGCGAAATTGTAAAGTAAGCTGGGAAGTCGTGAGAAAAGTAATAGGTTACTTTGAAGGTAACAACATTGTGACGGTAGATCGTAGCGTTTATAACCGTCATCGCATCAAGGTAATAGCTGATTATCAAGCCCCCGAAAGGGCCTAACCACATACACGCCTGTACATTTTTATTGTAGATAAATTATGAAAGAATCAGAGTACGAATTACTATATCTGCATTGCTTATCGCTTAAGTGTCCTTTAGAGACTAAACTTGCTCGTAGCCTTGGGGGATTATCCCAAAAAGGAGTAACGCAACCATTAGAAAAGTTTGCAGACATCAAGAAAGTGAGTAAATTATTTCTGCAATATTGCAACGAAAAAGGCAAGGGATATTTTCTCGATGATATTGAAGATTACTTGGCATGGAAGATTTGGCAACATAAAATCCAAAATCCTAATGGCATCAAAAATCCTTTTGCCCGTACCAAGGCTCAATTAATCAATGATAAAGCCTTTCATGAGTTGCACAAATCAGCATCACGGATTAAAAGAGGGCTTGAGGAAGCGAAAGAAATAATAGCCAACGCGCCCACCTTACCTTATCTGACAAGGCTTAATAATTTACTCACTTACTGGGAAGCCGAAGCAAGTGAAGCGGCGAAAACTTACAACGCAATTATCGAAAATCATAATCTTGCTTTGCAGGGAATTGATAGTTTGATTGTTAATCAATTAGAGGGGAATTGATGGATATGCCTTTCACCGCTATTTTAGCCACAACAAAAGAGACCTTGACAGCTTTAGAAATATCGATTACACAATTAAGACAATACCCAAAAGGGGATTTATTATGTCCAGAGTGTAAAACAGTAATGTTTCCTAGGGGGCGAAAAGGTTATTTACCCCATTTTGTTCACACTAAAAAAACTGAAAATTGCTCATTAGCTGGGGAATCTCAATATCATTTAGCGTTAAAACTAGGCATATATGAAAAGTGCTTAGAGTCTTATAAAGATGCCAAAATTTCTGTTGAATATTCCATTGTAAAAGACAACAAAATTATTCGTAGAGCAGATGTTATGGTTCTTTTCCCTACTGGATACGGTATCGCTTTTGAGATCCAACTATCTCCCATTAGCTTAGAGGAAATAAAAAATAGGACTATTGATTATTATGAGCAAGGATATGATGTCCAATGGATCGTCAAAAAAACTACAAATTCAGACATTAAAGACTGGTTGCTCGACCATGGTTCGCTCAATGTTCTTACCACCTCAGATTTCAAGAGTGCAGTTATATCTAGTGAAACCTTGGAAAGTACGTTGCCATACTAAAACCTATTATTTAAATTCTTTTATTTCGCTCTTGTCAAGAAATGTTTTTCCTAATTATCTTGACGCAGTGGATATGTTTTTAAACAATAAGTCACAACACCACCCACTAAATATTAAGTTCACTTTAATGAACAAAAAAGCTATCCATCAAAGAGGCAAAATCATATCCCATCAAGGAGTATCAGAATATCTCTCAAAAAGAAATATCGTTATCAATCAATTAGAAGGCAATGAATAACAACCAAAAATTAACAGAAAATCATCAAAGAATAGTGTCTATTTTAGACAAGACAGTACAAGCTCTCCAAGAACAGGATAAAGAATTAGCTCATCTACGGGCTGAGTTGTTTAAGTTACGGTTGCAAGTTTCAGAATTGAATGAGTTTAAAAGGAAATTATTGAGGTAATTATGAGTGAAAAAGCTAAAAAAACAAACACCGTTTTCCATAATGATAGGTTTGAAACAGAATCCTTTGATGAGTTTGTGCAAGTAAGGGATGAATGGCTATTTGATCCTGATACTGATATGGAAGAATTTGAGCCAGAAGATTGGGATAGATATTTTGAAGGAGGAAATAATGAGTAATTTATCAACGGAAAAATTTGATTATTCAGGGTTAGATATTGCTACGGCATCCCTTGCCAAAGAATCAGCTATTGAGATTAAAGCAAGGGAAAAAGCAATCTGGGAGAATATCATAGAGATTGGTAACAAGTTGATTGCAGTTAAAAAGGCATTACCCCATGGTAGTTTTGGTAAATGGGTTAAAAGCGAGTTTGAATGGAGTCAAATCACAGCGGGAAAATATATTAAGGTTGCTCAAGAATTGTCCTCAAATTATAAGGATTCTTATAATTTACCTAATAGCTTTGAAGCTATTTATCAATTAGCTTCGGGTTTCTCAAAAACAGATGAAACAACTAAAGAGCAAATACTAAACGAGGTCAAAAACAAAACTCAGGAAAAAGGTAAGGCATTAACAGAAAAAGAAATCAAAGAAATTACAGCCAAAATTAAATCAGAGTATGAAGCTCGTATCAGTATTCTTGAGGGGCAATTAGAACAGACTGAAATAGAATCCGATTCAAGGTTAACCCAAATTGTTAGCTTAGAATCATCCCTTAGATTTAAGGAGGAAAAATACGAAGCCCAAAACCAAACTATCAAAGAGATGGAGGATAAAAAGCAAGTATTCTTTGAGAAGGAATTGGAACTTGCTCAACAAAAAAAGGAACTGGGTGACAAGCAAGTGGAAATAGATACTCTCATCGACAAAAAAGCCAAACTTTTAGCCCAAGAGGAAATAGATCGAGAAAAAGCAAGGTTACTCGGAAAAGAGCAAGAGCTAGAGGAGCAAATCAGGAAAACCAAGAATGAATTGAAAGAAGCTAAAAAGTTGAGGGGGGAAGCTGAAACCGATGCTTATCGCCTTAAGAAGTTCGTTAATTGGATGGGGGCTTTAGAAACTTTTACTGAAAATATTAATGAAAATTCCCTTGAGCTATTCAGAGCAATTAATAGCCTTCAATCATTGCCTGACTTGTCTATTTTGACTCAGGAGGATCAGAAAATTGTTAGCCCTCAAATTAGGATTTTGATAGAACAATATGATGAGGCAAGAATTAATTATGGTAAAGCTACTCAGAAGATTACTCAATTACTAAATCAACTTAACCTTAATACTTTTAATGATGTGATCGAAGCGGAGGTTATTATGCCTAAGAAAAGATAAAATTTAAGGGGGAATAGGATACCCCCTTTTTCATAACCAGTAGAAACTCAATCTAAATTTATTATGGCATATCCCACATGGTTTCCTCGTCCTAAGCATTGGTTAAAATCGTTAGATTTATTCGCCTATAATATCCCCAGCCTTTTTGTTTTAAAAATTGTAAGTCGATATTACGTATTTTACGGAACATTAATAATCGATCTAAGCGTTTGGGGAATAATCTATGTTTTTGTAGCTTTTTTAAGTTACTATTTGAGCTTTTGTTACCTGCATTTTTGGATATGGAGGGAAAAAGATCCAAACCCAAAACATCTTAAGTGGCTACCATCAAATAAAAGTTTAATTAAAGGGGCAGAATTGACCTTAATATCAATACTTAGCTATGGAATTACGGTTCTTATTTTGTTCCCTTTCATTGATTCTTACAGAGAAGATTGGTTCATGTGGTTAAACTTTGTTATTTGGATAATAGCCACCGCCTACATTTATTTTATTCAAGCCTTAATTGCCAACAAAAAAGGAGTCACCAAATAGGGCTTCGCCTACAAGGGTTGTAAATTCTTGCTCTAAAGATAAGTTAGGAATAACCCCCGCCAAAACGTTTTTGGAGTGTAAATATTTGGTGTAATCAAAGTTTAATATTACCTTTGCAGAAACCACGGCGGGATTAGCTTCTTCTAAAAAAGAAAGATAACCAGTAACGTTCCAATTTTCTGGATTATTAGCTTTATTAATTATTATCCATTCACTCATTGCCCAAACCAAATATTTCTCTAGGGATAAGTTTTCAGGCTCGGAGGGTAAAGGATAAAAATTGTTTTCCGTAGGGGGAACAGCATCCCCATCATAGGAAATTAGATTAGAAGAAAAAGGAGTAATTGCCTCAAGAAAATCTGCACCTAATCCTAAAAAAGTAGGTTGATTATAAGGAATTTTTACCTCACAGGTTAAATTAGGTTTTCTACCTTCAGGGGTGTTAGTAAAATCTTGATAAAGTAATACTGAGTTTGTGGGTAATTCTGCTAATTTTAATCCCTTGCGAACCAATAAAGCACCTAGGGTTATAGCTCTTTCTAAACTATCAATTCCAATTAAATCTCGCTCTGATTTTGTTATTAATTCCATGGTAAAATAAACAAAAATACTAATTAACATTATATGGCTATTTCTACCCACAAAATACCAATAATTACAGGGCGAAATGATATTCCTACCACCTCAGAAGCTCAGGCGAATCATCCTAATGGAAGTTTTCTCACAAATCGTTACAATGCCTTGATTGATGAGTTAATTACGGAGTTAGCAAATATTGATTTAAGTACCAAAACCACGGATGACTTAAGCGAAGGTGCAACGAATAAATATTATTCCGATAGTGCGGTAAATGCTTTATTGACCACTAAAACCACGGATGATATTGCTGAGGGTAATAACAATTTATATGTAACCAATGATAGGGTTAGGGGCGCAATTTCAGTCACGGGGAATGGTAGTTATGATGCTATTTCTGGGGTAATCAATATTAGTAACGCAAGTATTGCCATTGATCATATTTCCCTCACTAATACCACTGCGAATGTGGATACTTACACCATTTGGGGGGATGCTGGTGAGACGATCACCATAGGCACTTTTGTTGTCACCAACGGTGTTGATGGTGTGAATGGTACGGATGGGGTAAATGGTGCTGATGGTCAAGATGGTCAGGGGGTAGTTGCCACAACTACTATTACGAATGGTGATGGTACTCACACAGTAGAGTTCTTTACTGATTTAGCCAAAACTCAAAAAGTAGGTGAGGTAATTCTTAATGACGGCGTGGCTGGTCAAGATGGGACTAATGGCGTTGATGGTCAGGATGGAGTAAGTCCTACGGTATCAGTATTAACCCAGAGTGCTTATGATGCTTTAGGAACGTATGACAGCAATACTTTTTATGTGATTAATGGGTAGAAATAATGAGTGTATTAAATTTGAATAATGCCAGTAAATTATACTATGGCAACACAGAGGCTCAAAAGGTGTATAAAGGCGATCGGTTATTATATCCTGTGCCCAATGTTGGGGTTTTGGATTTACTATCTTTATCACCTTCTTTATGGTTGGACGCTAATGATAATTCTACTATTACTCTAGTCTCAGAGGCTGTAAGTGAGTGGAGAGATAAATCTGGGAATAGCCGTCATGCTATTCAAAGTATGATTAATAGCAGACCCATTATAGGTACCATGAATGGGAAGACGGCATTAGGTTTTAATGGTGTGAACTACTGGCTTTCTTGTCCCTATGATTTAAACAATATATTACCTTTCAACGTTTTTCTAGTTACTAAAGGAAGTGGACCATTCCTAAATAGTGACTATGAAGTATCTCCACCTAGGGGTTTTATAATTAATGCTACGGGGCTGTTTGGAAGATATACCACTAGTGGAAGTTTTTTACAAGTCCCCTACGATAATCCATTAAGTGGAAGTGTTGGTGGAATAATTAATTTATTTTTTGATACTAATTTAGTTACACCATTTGTGAGCGGGGTACAAAACTCAGTTTCTCAAAGCTACGACCCCCCCCTAATTCACGGTACGTTTTTGGAAATAGGGGCGATAATTAGAACGACATCAACTTACTATAATGGGGTACTAGCTGAAATAATTTTTATTCCATCAATCCTCTCCTTAGAGACTAGAAATAAGATAGAAGGATACTTAGCATGGAAATGGGGATTAGTAGACGAATTACCTACAAACCACCCATACAAGACTCAAAAGGTGGTATTAAGTTAATGAAACATCCTGATTATGATATTGAATTCAAACCTGCCGTGGCAAGGTACGACTGGGATCAAACCTACGATGTAATGGAGTTTACCTATCTCCCTCAAGGGTTCAATGAATTGATTGACATTGTAGGGATACCGGCATTTGAGTTGATGGCAGTGGATAGGTTTACCCCTGAAAATTATCCTTGGGCTGAGGATTATTCAACTAAGTTATACGAGTTTTTAAAGGCGTTTAATTTTAGTCCTAATAACAACATTTACCCCCGAAGGCTCAAAACTCTAAGAGGAAAGGATTATTTCGATACTGAAGATTATATTGAGGGAGAATTACCTGAAGATACGCTTTATTATTTACTAGAATCATTCCCGAACTGGATAGAAAGACAACCTTTGCAAATATATAACTCAACAGATAGTTATAACATCGAATTATCGCAAGGGAAATATATTATTTCGGGGTTACTTTATCAGGGTTTTCAAGAGGGAATTATGAGTAGTATTCCCACTATGAACAAGTGTTATTTTCATCTTAATTTAGGTTCTAATAAAACTATTGACCTAAACAAAATAATTAGATACTGGATTAAAGATGATTATTTTCCTGATGATAACCCTAATACTTTTTGTATCAATTCTATGGTTATTTCAAGGTTGGAAAATGACCAATGGCAACCTGTTAATCTTCAAAGTGAAGAATTTTTAGAATATCAAAATATAGATATTTATTTTAATAAACTTAAAAATAGTCTTATTAATTACTTTGATGAAAGAGCCATTATTAAATCACATAAAAAATATGTTCAAGCTGATGAATATCCTAATTATAGTGCAGCAAGTACCTCTCAAACCTACATAGGTGTAGAAGTACCTCACCAATCTTATGTTGCTCAATTATCTGTTTCAGTGGATTATTCTATTACGTTTTACCCTTATAATTTCAATGCCGTTTTTGCAGATTTAGTTTTATTTCCACCTAATATGGTGGGACCAGAAGGAGTATTTATTTCAGGAGAAAGAATTTATTTAAACAATACCTCAATTCCTCCTGAATACTATACATCATCAAGACAGATAAATAGTTTATGGGAGGCGTGGGGGGAAAAGCCCTATCCTACTAACCCCATACCTTTAAGAAGGGATGTGGTAAACGCCCCTTGGAATCTTCAAATTGAAAAATATCCAAATTATTTATTAAATAAATGCTATTTATGCTATGGCAACAATAATAAATGGGAAAACGGTAAAACCTTAAATGACCTAGGTGGTATTCCCAGTTATATTTTAGTCGGAAGCGGTCTATCCGATAAAGAAATTTACATAACTACAATATTAGGAGGATTAGAAGATAATTCAGATAGCTTTACAAATAGTATTGAATATAAACAATCTTTAATTCCTTTTTATGATGCTCTCGTAAGTGTAGATGAATTTGGAGATTCCTTATTTAGCCCTTTTTCCCCTAATTTACTAGAATTAAATAATTCGTTAGATGGAGATATTATTATTAGAAATAATTCTACTGAATTAAATGATTCAGGTAGCCTACAAACGGTAATTTTGCCTTTACATAGGGAAAATTACGCTGCTCAAAAAAGCCAAATAGTGAGTAATTTAAGATCCAGAACTGTTTCCGGAACGGATATAAACTATATCGTAGATCGGGATGCTAATAATAATAATATTAATTTACAGTTTGATAGCGATTATAAACAACAGTTATACTACTCGGATACCGTAGAACATCTTTATATTTCAGATCAAGACAGTTATAGGCTTCTCAGTGTTTCAAAAGTTTCTAGTCATTACACTCATGAAAAAAAGACAGGAGATGAAGCGTACTTTAGCTTAACTACTGAATTTGATTTTACTTCGGGGGGAGATTTAAATGGACAATGTAATTTATATCTAATTAATAATCTATTTAGTGAGGAAGAAATCAACCAAATACAAGAATTTAAAGGAAATATTTTAGGTGTAAAAGGACAACAAGCAATAAATTATTTAAGAGATTTAAAACAACAAAAAGAAAATGGTTGATTCAATAAGAATAAAAGAAATTCATGCCTGTTTAGGAGCGAGTGAATATGCAACCTATGAAAAGGATGGTGAGCAAGAACCTGCATATATGCACATAGCTAGAAGATTAGATGAGGTTGCCAAGGCGTTAGGGTTATGTTTTGACTTGGCGGGGGGGATAATCAGTTTAAGGCAGTCCAAACATTTGGATCAGGGTGAAACTATTCCCGCTGGTTGGAGTTTAGGGCAGTTTGGAAGAAATAAAGGCGGTAGCAAGGTAGGACAAACGGGAGGAAAAGAAGGAGAGGAAAGATTAGGAATAGTTTACGAGGTGAAGGGTAATCGATTTAAAACCAGTGCCTCTAGTGGGCAGGAGGAAATTGTTGACGGTGGCTATGTGCTATGTGAATCTTTACCTCAGTTTTTGCACGTGATGCTGCAGGATTTGGATCGCTCTTTGGGGTTACAGCAATTAGGCTCTTATGTGGTAGCTAACCCTAATTATAATCCTAGTCACTCAAGTAATGATGCACAATTCAAAACCCCTTACTATACTTACAATGGGCTTGGACAAGGGCTTTTAGATTTACTTTATCTCAGTCAGGATACTAACCGCCATGCCTCTCAAGCGAACTTGGGGGCGTTAAAATCTCAAGCTATTAGTCAAGAGGTTTTGGGCGCTTTAGGTGTACCTGTTTTGGAGAAAAATTTGAGCGTGGGGGTTGATAATGGCACTGCCATAGTAAGTTATCCCGGGTTCAATGGTGAGGGTATGACGTTGGCAGATCTTGCTTTTCTGATTTTAATGAATTTAGCAATACAAAACGAGGGTTAAAAAATGAGTATTTTTGATACGGTAGGGGGCGGTGTCGCATGGGGTGTCCTTTATAATCTTTTTGTGGATATTGAGCCAGTAGCTGATGCTACTTTGAAAACTAAGCAACCGCCACCACAACAGCCAAGACCACCACAAAATAATCAGACTACTAACTACACCAATAATTATTACAATCAGACTTTTAACAGTAGCACCAGTGCGAATACTTTTAATAACAAGATTATCAATAATTATTTTCCTCCGCCATTGAGAGATTCGGGGCGATCTAATCCTTTACCAGATTCCCCACCGCCAAAATTACCTACTGGCATTGATAATCAAGCGGAATTTGAAACCCCTGTCGGTACTTCCATTAATGTGGGGAAAGCCCTCGGAGCTTTGCGACAAAGATCTACTAATCTTCTTTTTAATCCTTTATCCCCAGATAAGCAAGGCATTAGGAGAAATAGCGATTATGCCTCGTTAATAGGACAATTCAAACAGGCTCAACAGGAGGCAAAACAACAAAGGGAATTATTGGATGAGGCGGTTAAAAAGGGTGAATCGTTTAGTATTCCCCCTCACTATTCGGGATACTTGATTGCTTCGGAAAGGTTGGCAGGGCTTCGGGGTGATGGTCAGTTTATTTTTGGCATAAATTCTATTTCTACCCTTGCTCAATTATACCGCTCGTTAAGTTCCGAGGCTTTTATGGAGCCTACTAATAATATTGTTACTGACTTTGAGGAGGTAGAGGTTGATGATAAGTTGAAAGAATTTACTATCAATGGCAAAGCCGAGCCTAAGGTCAAGCCGATGTGGGAGTTACTAGGTTATTCTGAGGAAGATTTTAAGGAAAAAACGTTTGAGGATGTTATTAAGGATTTTGGTGAGGTGCAGTACAAGTTGGAAAATGATCCAAATAAAAATGTTAAGGAAGCGAAAGATCTTGTTACTAGCAATAAAATAGGCGATCGCAAAATAGAGAATATTGAGCAATTTGTTACTTACTTGATTAGCAGTATCTTTTATCGCTCTGGGTTTCACCGATTCCCTGCTACATTACCAGAGTCTTTATTATACGATACCGAAAAATATGGGGAAAACAATGAGCAACCCAAGATATTTATTGAAGATGCCCTTGAATGGCAAGAATATTTACTTAAAAATTTGGATGGTATCTTAGGTCAATTTCCCCTTACCTTTACCTATAAAAAGAATAAGGATGATGAAGGTACTAAGGTTAGTATTCCTAATATTGGTGAGGCTCTCACTGAATTGATCGGGGTGGGCATCAATACCCAAAATAATAGTGAGGCAAGTATTGCGATCGGCATGAAAAACTTAGTGGAAAGTGCCAAGGCAGGAAACGCCGCCATCATTGCCTCGGATATTGCGAGGGCAAATGCTACCTTTCTAGGGTATAAATCTAGGGAAAAAGAAAAGGAAATTCCTTATGCTTTTAATCCAGAGGGTGAAACCTTAGAGGAGGCTTTAGAGGATAGCACCCAAAAAATTATCACCCTTGAAAATCAGGATAAGGGAGCGCTTATCGATGACATCAAAACTATCTTAATTTCCTCTGGTATTATCAAGGCGGCGCTAATGCAACCATTCCGAGGAAAGGATGGATTTATTACGGGGGATGGGATTCGTGAGCAGAAGAAAAAAGATAAGGAAAAGTACGATAAAGCGTGGGATGAGCTAATAAAAGAGTACAATGATACTAGCAATAGAAAGGGTGGCGGTGGCGAACCGAGGAAATTTCCTAATGCTAAGGTTAAGGATCGAAGCAAGAAAGAACCCCCAACTATGTAATTTAGAGGTGAATTATGGATCTTACTTTTCAACGGGTTAATCAAGTTTTTGGCAGTGAAGTTTTTAGCTTTGATGGTGATAATGTTACTCTCAACGTAGGGGCGATCACTGGGGACACTTATGGCGGTCTAACGGATATGGGAATTATTGAGTTTGCCTATAAGCTAATGAAGGTTTTTTATGATACTCAGGTTGATTTTAATTTGACCCGTACCACTAATCGCCTTAATAGTTTTTCTTCGCCTTTTTATGGTTCGGTGCAGAATACTACCCCCCCTAAAATCACCGCTGGTATTACTGTTATCGGGGAAATGCCCCTCGCTGTGGACACTATTAATGGTACTAATGTCTAATGAATCTTAATCCTGTTGTTATTTCTCGCTCTGAGTTACTCAGTGATATTACTAGGAATTTTATAGGCGATCGCATTTTTGACAACTCAGGGGCGATCGGTGAGTCAAATCAAGATGGAAAATTAGGTAAATTTTTTAACGGCTTCCTAAAATTTGGCTCTTGGTTGCTTAAACAGGCTTTTAGTTTTATTCAATGGTCATTTTCTGGGTTATGGGAATTAATAATAGAAATAAGTTACGAAATAGCCTATTTTGATTGGAACCAAACCGACGAACAAATTGAACAAGAGATCAGATCGAACAATAACTTAATTCTTAATCAAATAGGACAGCTATTAGGGAGTAGCTCAGTATGGCTTTCTAGCATTGCTATTGGAGGAGCTTTGAGCGTAAAATTTCCCGTCTTAGCAGGTAAAGTGGCTCTTGCCTTGGCAGAGGAGGGCGGCGACGAATTAAGAGGACAATTAGCAGGGGCGTTAAGCATTTCAACCAGCACCAGCCTCAGATCTGCTTTGCTTGGTTCTTACTTATGGGCGCGTCGTGCTACCCAAGGGAGGCAAACCGAGAACAAAAAACCATGGATCATTGCCCAAAAAGTAGAGGAAAGAATAGAGGCGATCGACAATGAAGGTTTAAGGAATTTTACCGAAGGAGCATTAGATGGCTTTTTTGATGCTATTCTCGATGTGGGTTACGTGGTTTCTTTCACTTTGGATGATTTCTTTGAGGCTCAAAGATTAGCTACTGATAGTTTTTCCGAGCCTGTGAGAACCCTTGAGGTATTCCCAGATCGAGAATCTGATGAGTCGATCATTTTGGAAGATACTCAAGAAAATGTTGAAAATCAATTAAATACCTATCTAGGCAACCATGAATTAATCTCAGATCGAGATATTGGAGTAGTTGTAGGTAATACTTATGATGATTGGTACACCCTCAAGCCCCAAGGGCGTAAATTAACATTGGAATTTAGAGGAAAAGAAAAGCCCCCCTTCGTAGAGGATAACGGAAAACAAATCAAGCGAGTTCAAATTGCCATCCCGAATGTTAAGCCAGGGATAGGATGGAATGACCTAAAATCAAGAGTTAGGAAATTTACATGGGGAAATTATTTAGCTCGTGGGGTATTTGAAGACCGTCGCCAAATGAGCGTATGGGGTGCAAGTGCCAACGAAGCCAAGCAAACTTTAATTGAATTAGCAAACCTCAGCACCAAATCTTTAATCCAAGTCACCGTTTCTACCCCTGAAGTGCAAAATCTCAAGCGCAGGAAAAAGCCCACCGTGGTTTACCCCACCCATGCCGTGATGCTAATAAGAAAACCCACCGTAGGGAGGGATGATTATACCCTTATTGATGGACAAAATAGAGAGATGGTTAGGACTCGTTTGGAGCTATGGCGCGACGAGCCACCCGAAGATTTTACAGGATTTTTGTAAAGAATTATTTTTTTTTCGTGCTAATTTCCATAAAATCGACCCTTAAAGGTTTGATAGTGGACACGAAACCGCAAAGCTTTACAGGTTGTTACTTTCAGCGTCATGGGTTATAACAGAATTACCTTAATACAAATTTACTAAGAATAAACCTATGGCTACAGTAACTGACTTGACCTATGAGCAACTAAACGACGCTGCGATCGCCGATCCAAATATTGGTGAAGCCGTTTTCACTTTTGCGGGTGATACCGTATCTCTTGATATTAAAAAACTAACCAAAGATACCAACGCAGGTTTAACCGATGCTGGGGTACTTGAGTTTATGTACAAATTAAGAAAATTAGCAGGGGAAGCTCAAATCGCCGCCAACGATGCGATCGCCACTACCCCCGATGAAGAATTAACCAGCTTCCCTAACTTCAGTTTTGGGATTCCCTCCGAGGAAGGGTTTGTAGAAGTTACCCAAGTGGCTACCTATCAAATTCCTTTAGGTATTAACCAAGTAATTGGTACTAACTAATTATTTTTAGGGACCAACCAATTAAATTAAATCACATTTAGAGGTAAATAAATAATGGCAAAATTTAGAGGGCCACAAGTTAAAGTTTATGTCAATATGACAGGGGGCTTAAACTATGGATGGCTACAAAACGAAAAAAAATTTAATGCGCTTAAAGGTTCTCACGGCATCGCCTTGGCTGATGGTGTGGCAGGGGTTTTCTATGGCGCGAACTCTCCGAAGCCCGGCATTGCTAGAAAAACCGAGGCGACTGGTATAGTATCTAGTTTTTACGCCCCTGCCCGTAGGAAAAGCTTAGCCTCCGCAGGGTGGCAGTTATCCGATAACAATAGAACTCAAGGTATTCGTACCAGCGGAAGGGCTGTAACTGTTGCCGTGCCGACACCTTATGGCTATGATTATGCCTGGAACATTGCTTCTGCAGATGCGGCTAAGGCGATCGCCCTAGGTGCCGAGCGTCCAACCAACCCAGCTAGATTAGTTTGGGGTAGTTTTCCCAAACCTCCCCGAGCAAATATTAAAGAGGCTTCGGGTTCTTTTAGCACTTTCATTCCCCCAACTCAAGCGGCGATCGAGGATGCTGTTAGAAAAGGTTATAGTGCAGAAGGTCTTGATGGAGACTGGTTGCTGTAATTTTTATGGCTAGATTAATCTTACCCGGAGATCCCGAATTTGATATTGCTCTAGCCACCCCACCCCCAGACTGGAAAATACAATCAGCCAAGGTGGGGTATCAGGTTGATTATGTGATGGACGCTGAAAAAGGAATTTTTCGCACGGCTACCCAAGAGGAATTAAATGACTATCTTTTTGGGGGTGAGTATGAAGAATTGGTAGATTTAGAGGATGAGTGGGATTAGTGTGGGTTTTAAATTCTTCGTTACGGGCTGATTCAAATTCGTGGCAATTATCTCAACCAATTACCAGTAGTATTATTCGATTAGATCATGAAATTTCTAGCGAATCTTTTAGTGTTTATGCTTTTAATGGATTGATAGCCATTAATTACGATATGAAGTTTTTTTCGGAAATTAAAACTTTATACTCAAGCCCCAAATCTCAAATAATTACCCCTCAAAATTTACTATTAAACCTGCCTAGATATATTGCTGTTAAAAACAATAGTAATAGGCGAAATAATAATACATGGATTGTAAAGGTTTTTGAATGGATTCCTCCTAGTTTAATTGGCAATATGACCTTAATAGGAAACGAATTTGCCATTGGTAATTAATTAGATAATTAGATAAGATGAGTTTAGAAAAATGGGCTTTGGTGGCAACAATTGCAATAGCTTTAGTAACCACAACTTCAACAACAGTAACCGCTATCATGAAGCTGCAACAAAATTTACGCAACCATTTATCTAAGACTATTGAAGAATCTGATAATAGAGCCATACAAAGAGAAAAAGATTTGAAACACTGGGTAAAAGAATTATTTGAAGGCTATTATTTTCCTCTTGATGACAGAATAAAAAACCTTAATGCTCGGTTAAAAGCAATAGAAAAAAATATACCAAAATGAGAAGAGAACCAGTAAGTATTGAGACTATTATTATTATGGGATTAATAGGATTTATAGTGTTAGCTCTTTTCAATAAGTCTCAAGAGGTATTGGTTTTATTATCTGAGTTATTAAAGATATTAATTTCAGGATATTTAGGATATTTAATAAGGGCATTAGGAGACGCAAGAAAATGAGTTTAAATAAATTAGTAACAACCAATATTAAGAATTTATCCACGGCACAAGTTAGGGAATTACAATCCTTATTAAATAAATGTGGGTATCAGTTAGATGTTGACGGCATAATAGGCCCTCTTACAACCAAAGCATTTAATGACTTTAAACGAAAACATAAACTTACTCACCCTGACTTGATAGGCGAAACGACTTTAACGTGGCTTAATCGATATGCTAATCAAACCAAGCAATTTAGGCAAGTTAATCAAAGGGGATTAAATTTAATTAAAGAATTTGAGGGGTTAAGGCTAAATGCCTATTTATGCCCCGCTGGAGTATGGACGATCGGTTACGGCTCAACTTTTTACCCAGACGGACGGAGGGTAAGACAAGGCGATAAAATTACTCAGCAAGAGGCTGATCAGTTATTTTTGGCTACCGTAAAGCCATTTGCCAAAGTGGTTGACCAAGCCGTAAAAGTAACAATAAACAATAATCAATTTTCTGCCCTTGTGAGCTTCGCTTTTAATGTTGGTACTGGGGCTTTTAAAAGCTCAACTTTACTGAGGTTATTGAATCGAAGTGACTACCAAGGCGCCGCCGATCAGTTACTAAGATGGAATCGCGCAGGTAATCAGATTTTAGTAGGATTAACTAGAAGGCGACGGGCTGAAAGAGCCTTGTTTTTAGGTTGATTTCGCAGGACTGAAAATCCTCGTGTCGGCGGTTCAATTCCGCCTCCCGGCATTTTATTTTTTGCGTTACCAGAGGTCAGAGAGTCCTAGGGTCATGGTGAGCAAAATTTGCTGAAACCACTACAAAATCAGGAAATTAAGCGTTTTTGATGACCAATTGATAACTTCAATTCCTACACGGAAAATCAAGATTCTACCGTTTGCAAAATTGGAATTGATGACCGATTGATGACACAATAACTTTTAGTCATTAAATTAAAGGTACATTGCTTCTGGTCAATCCTGCATAATGCTTGAGAATTACCGCAGGGGAATTACCCACCCAATTGGCTACCTGTTGAATCGGTACACCAGCATCAAGACAAAGAGTAATAAACGTATGACGACAATTATAGGGGGGGCGATAACGAATGTTTTGCCCTTTAAGGGTATTTCTCCATGCCCTATTGGTAAAATTGTGTAAATCAATTACGCCCCCTTCTTTTGCCACAAAAACAAAATCCGATTCTTGATCAACCTCATTTAAAATATTGCTCAACTGCTCATTAATCGGAAACTTGCGAGATTTACGGGTTTTAGTATGGTTTTGCCACTCCCTTTCCACAATAGCCTCGGTAAAAAAAATATAATCTCGGTTAACATTTTTCCACTCAAGGGCGATCGCTTCCGATGGACGACAACCAGTAAAAAAAAGAAACCTAACAAAATTGCTATAGTAAGCAAAATATTCAGACTGATTAAAACATTCAATAATCAAGTCTCTTTCTTCCACAGAAAACGGGTCAATGGTGTGATTTTTCACCGCCTTAATCTTCTTAAGTCGCTTAAAAGGGTTATCTCCTATAAGCTCATTTTCTACCGCCCAATCTAAACAACCAGACAGATTAACTAAAACTCTCCTTGCCTGTTCTTGGCTATTGTGTTCCAATAACCAAGCCTTGATATTAGATGGCTTCTCAATCACTCCAGAGGGCATCGTTTCTAACTTATGCTTAACCGTGGTGTAGTTTTTCATACTGCCTTTGGTTAAGTGCTTAGACTTAAAAGCCATGTATTGATCATAAAGAGCAATCAAATCAATGAAATCCTTAGTAGGCATAGATTGAATAAGATACTTGTCAAAACTAAAATCAAACTGATTAAGCAAAATATCAATGTTAATCTCCCCTACCTTTGCCTCAGCAATCTTACGATTAACGGCAGTATCAGGTAGCCCCAAGCTGATGTATTTTTGCTTTCCATCAAACAGGGTACGGGGCAACCTGAGCCGCAACATCCCATTTCTACTATCAATGACCACTGATCCTTTTTTTGCTCGTTTACCCATTTAACCGTGCCTCCTGCCATGCCTGTAGGTCAACTTGCTCACTAACCAAAATATCTAACCAGTAACCACCAAGAGAATCGTCATAAGGCACTCCAACCCACTGAACCTTAACGGTAAAACCTAAACCTATTTGTTTTGGCTCAGAAACAATTTTCCCCAAAATTCCTGATTTTATGTTTTTCACTCTTACCCCTATAAGCGATAATTCTTCGCAATAAGCTGTCTCCTGCTGAATTTCTGTTTTTGAGTCATTCCCATTTTCTATTTTTTTAGGGGGGGGGTCGTGAGACTGTGAGACTGAGAAATATTTGATTCTTGAATCCCTTTATTATCAATGGTTTCCGTTAGTCTCATCTTAGTCTCATGGGTAGTCTCATGGTCTTGGTTAGTCTCATGGTGAGACTGGGGTGAGACTATCGTGAGACTATCCTGTAAGTTACTATTGGCAATAGTTTCAGCGGTCACAGTTTCACTTTTTCCTTTAGTCTCATGGGGGGGGCCCTGTAATTTTTTCAAATCTGAGAGAGAGACAAAATTAGAATTTTCACTGGGGAAACCTTGTTGCAAATCTTTTTTATCTGTAGCTTGATAAACCCATGCTTTAGAATTGGATTGAGATCGCCTTTTAGATACTTTTCCGTTCCGTGATAATTTATCTAAGGCACGATACAAAGTTGGTTTTGTTAGCCCCAAAGTTTGGTTAATCTCCATTGGTTCAAGGGGTAATCCAGACTTAAGTAAGTGGCGGTAAATTTTATCGGCGGCTTCTCTTTTTTCCCCTGTGGGGTCGCTCGTCTCACCGCAGTATTCGTAAATCCCTTTGGTAATCCATTCTTGACTAGGATTGAGTAAGAGTTTATAGGTTGCTGACTCGGTAGAACGGGTGTTGTTAAGTTTCAAAAAGCGGTAATCCTCAGAGAATACCGTGGACTCCATGCCTGTTTCTTCGTCTTCATCAACTAACGTGCCGTTTGCCATTTCTAATTGAGCAGTACCCCAACAGGCGGCGCGAATTCTCTCACTACCACTAATTCCCCCTTGTTTATTGTTGTGGTGAATCAAAATCCCTGAACAATTATACTTTTGCAATAAATCCTTGAGGCGGTAAATATTACGGCTAAATTCTGCATCATTTTCCGATTCCCTCACCCCAAAACTAATACTTGTCAGAGAATCTAATACCACCAGCTGAGGGCGAAAATCCTCTAAGTAAGTTTCAAGTTGCTTGAGGTTACGAATATCAAAATAGCTCAAGCCCATTAAGTTTTCCTGTTCGGGCAAAACTTGGGGTAAGTCTAAGCCAAGATTCATCACACGCCCCCCAAAATCCCTTGAGGATTCATCAGAGAAGCAATACAATACTTTGCCTTTTGCCACATCCTCATCAAGGAATTTACCGCCCCGTAACACGGCGTTGGCTACCTCGGTGGCTAAAAGGGATTTACCAACCTTTGATAAAGCTGAGATTAATAATAGTTCCCCTTGAGGTAAGAACGAAGGTACTAACCAGTTCTCTCTTTCAGCTGAGGCTTGAACTAAATCGGCGATCGTCCAGAGTTGCTTTTTAGGGGTTTTCTCTAATTGTTCAACATGATTCACCAAGGCGTAAAAGTCTGAATTGGCGTAACCGTAGGTTGACTGTATTTTTTGTTTAAGAGCAATTCTCTCAAACATATCCTCAGTTTGAAGGTACAGCTGTAAGTCAAGTTTTGCCCTTTCCTTTTTAAAGGTTCTGCGTAGGGAGTCGTTTAGTTTTTTCCAGTCTGATTTGCCCATGGGTGTTTCTAACCTCGTATAAATTTTCTGTGACCTAATAATTAAATCAGCTTCGTCCATCTCAGATTTGAACAATTCCTCTAATTGTTCCTTGGCTTCATCAATGGAGATTTTGATTTGCTCAAGTTTGCTGATTTCCTCATTAACCAATTCCTCTAAGTTATTCTCAATAATTCCCTCAAGGTAGGTTTTTGCTTGTTGGGTAGGGTCTTCAAACAACCGATAGCGGTGGTTTAAATCCTTAGCAATCTGTTCAAAATCATCCCCTTTGTTACAGATATAGAGGAAAAGAGAGGTAGGAACACACAACAAAGGAAAATTAATCTGGGCGGCCGCCTTTCTTAATTTGTCTGCTTTTTTCTCACCAGCTTTGTCCGTGTCAGCAACATAAATCGCTCCTTTTAATCCGTTACGTTTGAGCCATGACAAATTCTGTTTAATAAAATCAATATCCTGACTTTTAGCACCAGCAAAACAAAAAGAAATTAACCCAAAACTACGGGCGTATTCGGTAGGTTTTTCTCCTTCATGGAGTAAGGCTATTTTACCTTGACCATAACTAATGTCTGCATGGTGATAGGGTAGCCATTCACTTGTGACACCGACACCGTTCACCCATTCCCCATTGTTAAAGTGTTGTGGTGGACAGGCTTTATTTTTGCTATCTCCAAACCAATATCGCTGTACTCTCTTAGTATCAGTATAGTTAAAAGTAATAGTAGAAAATTGTTGTTCTTTTTCTACTTCAAACTGTTTTAAGTATTTCTTGGAACTATGGATAATTTCTTCACTGTGAGCAAGTTCTAACCAAGAAAATGTATCTAGTAATGCTGTTCTTTTGTCGGTATTTTGTGTTATAATCATAGTAATAAAACAGAGCTTTTATTATTGGAATAATCTTATTTTTGGGGGGTTATTCCTACGTCTAAATTGTTTAATTTGCTGATCAGGGGTTTTCTTATTCCGAATCTCTGAACAAAAAAGCCCCTACCAGCTACGTAGGGGTTTTCCCTTTTTAATAAGGTGAGCAATCTTCTTCTAGGTTTTCAAAAGTTTTACCCAGTTCGTCGTAGTAAGATTTGACAGCTTCGGGTAAAGAATCAGGGTGAAAGTTATCTAGGAATTGCCAAATAACTCCGGGGTGATTGATTCTAAGGGTGTTGTAATCTCCCATGATGATTTTTAGGCTACGGTTTTCTACGGCTAAACCCAGAATTTGATTGTTATTGATTACTTGGTCTAGCACTTCAATTTCTAGATCGTCTTCACCTAATCGGAGCTTGACTTCCAAAAGAAAGTCAGGGGTGAAACTGTCTCTGATTTCTTTCAATTTGGGGGCGTTCTCAAAAAAGGATTCGTCAAAGTTCCAAAGGAATTGACCAGCGGTATCCTCTTCAAAAGTTAAGCTACTTCCATTAAGAAGGAAAACCTCAATATCGCTTTTTTCTGAGTAGGCGTTGATGGCTGTAACGTGGTCTAGGTTGATTACGCTTTTCTCTGAGATTGCAATAAAGTTCACCATCACACACACCTCCAGCAGTCAGCGTCTTCTATTTCCACGACCTCGGCGTAATCATCAACCAATTTGCCGTAATCTCCTGCCTGTTCTATCTTTTCCAGAATCTCAGGGGGTAGCGTATTTTTCTTTGAAGGATATTCCACAATTAGATCTGCTGTGTCCTCATCGCACTCTATCTCCATCTCATAGGTGAAGTTAAGGGCGACTGTTAATAACCATGTTTTCTTATTTGTCATGTTGATATAATTAAGTTATCAAACTAATTTTGTGAGTGTAGGCGACTCCCATCGCCTACTTAAGTAAAAGTTCTACGATAAACTTTCTATAGTAATATTATACAAAATGAATATACTTGTCAATGGAAAACTAAGAATGATTTCACTCAAACATATTGAGTCTTTCAGACTTGACGAAAGGGCTAAAACTATATTGAGAGAAAAAGTCAAACAAACTGAGATCTCAGTCAAAAAACTATCGGAATTAACTGATGGTGCAATATCTTACGGTTATATGAATAAAATTGTTTATGGTCAAATAGACGTTATTAGTGGGGAGAAACTTATGTGTTTACTGGATATTCTTAATATTGACTTGGAAGAAATTTTTGATTCTTCTGTTGCTTACGTGTCTAGTAGATAGTTGACAATTCTATAATAATATTATAGAATGTATTTAAGTTGGAAAAAGAAAGAGCGGGGGCGAGATACCCCCCAGAACAAAACTAAACTCAATCCCTACCAACGCAAAAACCCCCCTGAGATTGCAGTCTCAGAAGGGATTAATTAATTTCACTAATTAACTTAAGAACCATGATAACCAAATATGAATGAAATTACCTTAATCACAGGTCTATTTAAGGCACTTCCTACCATAGCCGAAGGTCTTACCAAAGCCCAAGAAATATTTGATGATTACGAAGACCGAAGGGAGTTAAAACAGTCTGAAAAAGACTATCTCAAGTCAGTTTTAGCCATGTACAAGTCCGGGAAAATATCAGGCGATCAGGCAATGGATGCAGTAAAACACGTTTTTATTAAACAGCAGTCTGCAACCATTGAGGTCAAGCCCGATCCGATTGAACAAATGCTACATAACTTATTGAAATAAAAACAACAGCCTCCGAATTGGGGGCTTAACTCTTGGAGAAAATTATGTATATCATCAAACTAGGACAATCTTACATGGCTGACTATGTTGGCACTTTTGAGACAAAAGAAGAAGCCTTAAAATGGCTTGACACAAACGATTTAAACGAAGATGTTTGTAAAGTCATTCGGGTAAAAGCAAAAGCAGAATATCTGGATTAGGAGGGGAAATGTTTAAACAATTTTTCCTCGGATTGTTAACAGGGTACTTGTTCCTTTATTTGGGAGTTATTCAAGTTCCTGATAAGTCTGGTGCGGTAGATAACGCTACTCAACAAATAAACTGGTAAAACAATTATGCTAGGGGAAAACCCCTAGCTTTTTAACTATGAATCAAAACATAGAAGTTGATATTGCTGACATCTTGGCTCGTTTGGAGTCAAAGATTGATAAGTTAGATCAAAAATTTGAAAACAAGTTTGATAACTTAGAAAACAAAGTTGATAGCTTATCAGACAGGATGACAAGGGTTGAAGGAGAATTAAAAACTGTTCAAAGTAAATTGGATGATAAATTTGAGGGTTTAGATAAAAGGTTGATGAACTTAGAATTTATTGCCCGTACCGTAGGCGGTGGCATTATCATCGCTTTACTTTTAGCCTTGACCCGCTTCCTTTTCCCCAGCGTGACCCTTTAGGGTTTCAATTATCGCACTTACTAAGCTAGGTTAACCCCTAGCTTTTTTAGTACCTAATTTCACTTGTCACAGAAGATTATGGCACACTTAAAATCAAAAATTATTAAGCAACAAACCACCGTAGATCCCACCTTAATAGCATCCATTCCAGCATGGGCATTAAAAGACAAAACGACTGAGATTGAATCGGATCAGCGTACTATCTTAGAGAAGTACGGCTATCAAGGCAACGGCAAAAAATAAAGCCCCCAAAACTGGAGACTTCCACATAAGCCTGTACATTCACTATTTTACAATAAGCTAGGAGTTTAACCTAGCTTTTTTAATGCCTATTATCACTTGACACAAGTGGCAAAAGGTAGCCTACAATGTGGAGTTACAGCTGAATAAATTAACACACTCACTTGACACACATGATATGAATATAAATCCTGAGAGTTTAAAAAACCTAAAGAAGTTTGCCCCCAAATGGAAACATGGAAAAACACAGACTATCCGAGTACCCATTGCCTTGGCGGATCAGATTTTAAATTATGCCAAGCAAATAGATAATGGGGGCAACAAGACTAAATCACGTGACACAGAGAATGTAAAAGATTCTTTGATAGAGATTTTGGCAAAAGTTGAGGCAAGGGAAAAGGGATATAAAAGCAATTCTGCAACCCAGTTGATCAGAGATTTGAAGGACTTGATTGATAGCTAATATAATCACTTGACACACATGATTATAATAATATGAATTCTGTAATAAATTTGTTAAAATAGAGGGGTTAACCCTTCTATAAGAGTAATAGCGGTATTAGTTGCCAAGCGGTGATTAATGCCGTTATTACTTTATATCCTTTGCTCCCACTGACTAGCTAATCTGGCAATTTCCCTCGCCTTATCCGTGCCGTTAATAACCCTACGGGCGTTGATATAATCTTTTTTATTGTTGGTCACATAATCTTCAAGTTTACGCCCTGTAAAAGTGCCGTGTTTGAAACCGTGACACAGGATAAACAAACTAACGTTTGTCTCCATCACTAAGTCTGGATTATTAACAAAATTTACCCCCAGAATTTTGCTGTAGCGGTCGTAATTTGTCTTCCAAGTTAACTGAACGTAACCTCTACCGTAATAGGGATAATACCGTAAATTTCTACGGCGCCAATCCTCACTTAATCTAAAAGCCTCACGCACAGGCTTAAAAGTGTGATCGGTTTCCCACTGCGTTGTGGCTATTACGTAAGCGTGTTGACTTTTGAGGGGCAATTTATGCTGATTACATTCCCAGATAATGGCATCAATTACCCCTTGGCGATTACTAAAGTCGTGAATTTTTCCCTGTTGTTTTGGGGGCTTTTCCTGTAATTTATCAAGGGTAGTTTTACCAAGAATATTCGGATAAGCAAGGTGATTAACTCTTTTGAAGTCGTTAAACGCTCCTATGGTTTTTGATCCTACAATGCCATCAATATCAAGTCCGTATCCGTGATTATTTAACAAGCGTTGAAGCTCTAAAGATTCTTCTTTAGAAAGCTCTGTGATGGGAACATTTTGAAGGTTGTTTAGAATCATTTTCTCTCATCAATTAAGGTTTTTACAGCGTGGGTCAAATAGCCCAAATATCCAATTACCAAATCCCTTGTCAATTGCTGTGCTAACTCTAGTTTTGCCAGCGCAACATCAAAAGCTAGAGCTAAATAAAACCCCCCCACAGCTAACAAAACAATAAACTCAATGTTCATAATCCTTTTATCGTATTATAGCGATATAATGATTGAGACTGAACACTAAAAAAAACATGGTAGATAAGCCCTCACGTAGTTATCTGGACAACATCGGCATTGATTCATACGAACGTGCCATAGTGTTCTCATGGGCTATGCTGAGGGCGGAGTATCTATCATCCCCTGAAACTAACTTAAGGGATATATTTCAGCTAGGATTTAATATTGCAACAAGTCGGGATGACTTGACACAGCAGATTACACTTAGGTTTGCTTTATTTTATGGAGAATTACAAACCTTAACCCGTGGCTTAAATATTCTTGAGGCGATTATCCCCAAACAGTCTTCAAGCTATGTTCCTGATTTTCCTGTGTCACCCCCCAGTATGGTAAAAATAGCCCCCATGGATGACGGTGGGGATAACTTACCTAATCTTGAATCTTACTTGCTGTACGCTTGTCAAAGGGTTCTCTCTGTGAACGTACAGGAAAGATTTAGGGCGATCGCAATATTACCTGTAGTAAGGGGTAATAGTGAAGAAGGAAGGTTAGATGGGCTGGTCAGGCTTGATTTTGACTATCAATATTACTTGATGACTAACGATTTAGTCGGTAGTATTGGGGGTCAATTATCACCTGACACAAGTGGCACACCCCCTAATCCACTAAGTAATAGTAATCAGTTAAACAATGATAGTCAGCTAACCAATGGTGAGGGAATAGATAGTAATACAGATATTACTAATCTCTTTTTAAGTAATGAGAACCAACTAGATAACGATAGTCAATTAGTAAATGGAGTTTAATAATGTGAAACCTTCAGAATTGTTCCCAAATATGACGGTAGTGGCGGATAATTTGATAATTCCCATTGCAGATTTAGTGCAACAAAATGTAAGCACTGGACAGGAAATAGCATTTTCATTGATTGCTACCCTATGGCAAAGATGGGTAAATAGCCCATTAGCAACGGCTACCAAGTCAAACCCCCAAGGGATAGGAGTAGATAGAGTGCGATTGAATTACAGCTTTGCTTTTAGCACTGTTTATGATCCTACTAAAACCAGCATGGTAGCTGAGTCAATATCACCTGTAACAAGCGGTGTAGCGTTATCAAATAATAATCAAATATCAAATAATAATCAATTGAGTAACTAATTATGGCAGATTTACAACCTAGAAAAATACCCATCCTCACAGGCATTAACGATGTACCTGCTACAGTGGGTCAACCAAACTACCCTAATGACTCCTTGTTGTGTGCCAACTATAACGGGTTGGTTGATGATGTGGAAACAGAATTGACCACAGTAAAAGATGATGTCACTACCCTCCAAGGGGATGTAACCACTATTCAAGGTGATGTAGTCAATCTTCAAGGTGATTTTACTATTTTACAAGCCTCAATCGGTGGCTCTAGCGATCAAGAATTGTTTATTACTGTTATTAGTGAAAACGATGCAGGTGGCTATGATGGTGGGATTAATTTCCAGAAAAATGACGATGAGTCATTTGACGAACTGTATGTCTTTAATGAGTTTGTTGATTACAGCCAAGGAAGTCAAAGTTTGGGAGGTTTGAATATATTACCGTTCCCCAGTAGCGGTAATTCTCAAACTTTTAATTTAATTGTGGATAGCACTGTTCCTGATATGATTATTCCTTTTCAGATGAACATATTTAACACAATTACTTCCGATATTAGAGCAGTAATTAATTACGTGATTATAGTTACAGACTGGCAAGGTAAATTAGGTTATGTTCCTGATTCTGGCTCAGGCGGTGGCTCAGGCGGTGGGGGTAGCTAATGGTTAGCCTAATCACCACGTCAAAGGATAGACCACGGTACTTGATGGAGTGTGCTAAGAGTGTGAATAGCCAACTCAAACAACCCCATGAATGGATAATTGTCATTGATGGGGATGATCATGCCTATGAACCTGTCAAAGACTTTGTTAAGAAGTTAGTACCCCAAACCGTCTTCCACCATGCTGGTGATGTAGGCAGAAACCATGCTCTCAGGATAGCTCATTCACTTGTTACAACCGATACAGTAGGATGGTTAGATGATGATGATACTCTGCATCCTCATTGTTTATTAGAGTGTGATAAAGATGTACCATTTATCTATACTGACTTTTATTGTGTCAGGGGCAATGCAGTACCCGTCATAGGCATTAGGAACACCAAACCCTACTCCTATGATACTTTACTGAAAGATAATATAGTATTTCACTATCATCAATACTCCATGGCATTATATGATGCCGTAGGTGGTATTGACCCCACCTTTGATACCACAATGGATTATGAGCTATGTCTAAGGTTGTTACGGGATGTTCAACCCCACAAGATTAATATTCCTCTCTACTTTTACCGTATTCATCCCTACTCCATCACGGGCAGAAAACGTGATCGTCAAATCCTCAATAAACAGAGGGCAATTAACAAAAATAATAAATAGATGATTGCATTATCTGAAGTTCCTGAAAATAAAAAAATATTATGGTATTTTGATCCTGATATGTGTCATGACCTTATCTGGATTTATAATGTAGGCTATATTGTAATTGAACGTGCTGTAATAGCCAATTATTCATGGGCGGTAAATTTTTCAGAACATTTATTTCAAGATTTGTTACCTTATAGTTATGCCAATACATTTTCCGATCCCAACACAGGAGAAGAATATGAACGATACTCAATTCCTTGTGAGAACACGGCTGTTAATACTACAGTAACATTACCTAACGAAAATGATAAAAAATTAGTAATAACTTGGTTATATTTTGCAGGGGATATTGCTCATGATTGTACCTATGATACTAAGCCTTTTTTAATAAAAAGACATCATAGGATTTATCCGTGTAATGGTCAAGAAATACATCTACATTTTACTTGCTGTAAATATTCAGTGGTCACGAGCGGTGTTGATATTCAAATAGATTTAGGAGATGCTGATTACAATAATTATATTCCGTTCCAATGGAATAGCAATATAGATAATGTTTATGGTTCGGAATATCAAAATATTACCCCACCAACTCATGGAGCTTTAGAAGATTTTAGCGCTGGTCAAGGTAATATAGGTGTTACAAGAGCAGTGGCTAGAGGACAAACAGGAGTTACAACCTATCCTTCGACTGCGGTAGGAAAAGTTCCTCATGGTTTATTAATATTTGCTAAACCTCAATATAGTAAAGTATCTAATCAAGGTATTAATGAAAACATAGTATTAGGAAACCCTCCTTTAAGGGTTTTAAACGAATCTATTTTACAAGGCGTTCAAATTGAAACTAATTATACTGTTCAACCAGCTTTTGTAATAGTGCCTGTAACAGAAATACTAGGAACTGTTCTTAGTAACAGATTATACCCTTATGGTCTAGCATTAGGGGGAAATTATAGTCTGACATCTCGGCTAGAGGTTTGGATAGGGTCTAATCCTGTTCTCTCTCAAGACGGATCAACAGTATTAAGACAACCTCAGAAAGTAACAGATAATCTATTTTTTTGGGAAGTGGGTGGCGAGGTTACTTATCCTACATATAGCGCAGGATATGAAATAGTTGACGCTGTTGAAATTCCCGTGCGTGGAGGAGGTGTACAATTAAGACCTTCTGATGAAGACCTTGACCGTTTAAGAAATGCACCTGGTACTACTGGATTTGTATCTTGGACTTCAATTGGCAATGGGAAATTATTAATAAGTTTCACAACTGGAAACACGATAATTTATGAAAGAGAAATTACCATCAATTATGGTAGTCCATTAAAAGGGAAACCAGCTTCAGTTCGGTATGATCTTTTTCGTATTACTGAAATTGTTAGTACCAGTCCAGCAAGTTTGGACTATGATCCAGATGATGACCCATGGTTATGGAATGATTTATTAGAAGCTAGAGAACATTATCATAATAGAATTAATACTTTAAAAAATATTGTTAGTTTTGATAAAAAAATTGACATTTTACCTATTATAGATACTAATGATGAAAATCCTGTATTACTATATAACACTTACATTAGACCATTAATTAAGTCTAATAAATCTTTACCCCTAATTGTAAATCAATTAGGGGTAAATCCTTTTAAGCAACTACAAGGATTTGACTTTACGGGGGGAGGATCAGGGGGAGAATCAATACAATACACAATTCCCATAACTGAGGACGCTAAATTTGAACTAACTATTAAATACATTATGGAATTATCAGATAGTCTTAGAATACAAGAAATTCACGCTTGTTTAGGTGCAGACGAGTTCGCTTACCAAGATAAAGAAGCATACGAACCCGAACCACGGGTAACAAATATAGGATGGCTAACCAATAGAATAGCCTTAGCCCTCGGTATCAGCTATAAACCCGATGGTAAGATAATGAGTGTGAGGAGGAGAAAAGCGGTGTCCTACACAGACAATGAGGCAACGTTACCATCAGGGTGGGGAAGGGGTCAATTCTCAGTGAATAAAGGTGGCAACACCCAAGGACAGACTGGGGGTGAAGCTAATGAGGATAGGTTAGGAATAGCCTATCAAAATCGGTGTAATAAGTACGAGAATTTTGATGATAATAACCCTGAGACTAATACTTTGGCGCGGGGTGATATTATCCTCTGTGAAAATATCCCACAATATCTTGAGTCATTATTGGAAGACCTTGATAAAGGTTTAAATTGGCAGGAAATGGGAACAGGGGTAATTCCTAGTGCTGATGGTACTGGATTTTGTACTTTTGAGGGATTAGGTACTTTAGTGGCTGAGATTTCTTATATGTTGTCCTCTCTCAGTAATAATATTTATGAGAGTCACACCCTTAATTTGATGACCTATAACACTACCCTAGAGTTACTTAAAGCCATAGGAGTACCCACAGGGGTAGGATACATCCCTGTGGATGTGGGGGTAAAAGAAGTTATTGGTGATGCCAACCCTGCCCAATTAATCGTACCTAAAGTTGCTGAGGATAGTCCTAATATTACCACTCAATTATATAATCTATTAGCTAACCTATCATTATTGATTGGTGCAATGAGTGACAAGCAAGTACAAGATGATCAACAAGAACAACAATAATAATGCCTATACCAAGAACCCCGTACGAATTATGGCGTAACGCATGGAATAGTTACAGAAGAGCTATTCAATTTGTAGATGGTTTATTAGTACCTCCTGCTAACGCACCCACAGGCACGGGATACGATTATGGAGTACCCAAACCTGCCCATGATGCTACCTCTAAGCCGTCTGTAGATGTAGCACCCCCTGCACCTAGTTTTGAGTTACCAGATCGCCCTCCCAGAATTAGGATTAAGTTACCACCCATTAAAATATTTGACCCTGATAATCCTCCCGTTATGAGGGTAATCTATCCTGAGTTACCCCCTAGGGTATTACCAGAACCACAACCATCTCCTGAAAAGGAATTTACCTCAGAGGTTGGTAATAGTTTAGCCACTAGGGAATATGGATGTTTATTGGCTAACCCTCTCTATAGTGGTGAATTAGAGTTTTGTTATTATGAGGAAGTTTCTACCAATGATTTCTTTATTATTATCATTGATAAAATCCTACAATATTTAGAGGAATTAGTTAGACAAGCTCTCAATATTGAAGACCCTGAAACAATAGTTAGTAATGCGTGTAAGCTAGGGGTGGCATTACTTCCAATACAATATTATGAAAAACCAATCATGATTATCGGTTGTGATTATTTTGGTGAAATAGCAGACTATTATCAACGCCGTAATTTGATACTAAATAGTTTTCCCATCTCAGGGAAAATTCATATCGGTAATCTCAATTTTAAAAAGTGTGACTTACCCCAAAAAGAAGCTGAGGATAATCAGGATTTTGACTTGGGATTGTCCAATGAGTGTGCTATTCCCCTTAGTATGTATGACCAAACCGAAGGTTACAAAGTTGACCAATTACAAGTCATTTATCGTAACCTTGACTGGGAAGAACAACGAAAACCAAGACAATTTTCTTTACCTAGTCCACGTTCAGACCTAACCATTGGAATGATCAAAACAGCCGTACCATTGACATGGCGATCAGGTAAAGCCCAAGTGGATATTTTTATGATTCTCACTGATTATCAGGAGGGTGTTAAACCCATTTATAAGACTACTTTATTCACTAATCATGAGAATCAGCAACAGGTAGAAGATTTTGTCTATATGCAATTTAGAGGATGGTTAGATGCTCTTACCCAAAATGTGATTATCAAAAATTATCAAGCTAAATTTCATGATAATTTTGATATATTTGTGGGTAGTTTCAGACCTCATCGTGCCGTACAGTTAGGGTGGGATAGAGACAAGAAAAAATGGTTTACTAAAGCAGATTGGAATCTATGATCTAACAAATTCCACCGCTCTACAATTTAACCTTTCACCGTCTGCTGATGCCACTTGCCTACTTCTATTTTTAATGTCATTTATCCAACGATCATGATCACGATAAAAGACTCTTACTCGTTTATTTGGTTGATTAAATCCCCCAGACTCTACAAAATCGATATATCTAGGCATTAAATCTTTTCTGTTTAAAACGAATAAACAATTACTACCCTGTAGGGTATCTTGCGCACTAAAGCCTCCCCTTGCTAATCTTTGACTTGGAGTTAATGGAGAATTATCATCATACTTAATTTTTACAAATACTAAATCTTCTGTATCTGTAATATAATTTACAAAATAAGTTTCTAATGCCATAATATTATTTTTTATGTTGTTTATATATTATTAATAATAGCTCAAATTACCGCTATTATGTTATTACAAGATAAAAAATATTATTTTACATTCTAAATATTTTTTGCTAAAAATATATTTCGCACTTGCAGAACTATATAGGTCTTTTACTATTTACTAATATTATGAAGCTAATAAATTCATCAGCATTAAGTAGAATCATAGGAGAAAAATCATATTATATTAAGAATAATAAAAATAAATTACCTCATATTGGTAGGAAAAAATTAAGCGGTATTACTTACTATAATATTGAATATGTAAAGAAATTTATCTGTAAATTAAAAGTATTTACACCCGAAGAATATGCAACTATAATTAACAAGTTAGATAGCTATAACCCTTAATTAACAAAGTCTTATGACTTTTTTAATAAGTATAAATATTGATTTTATTTACTTGCACAATTAAAAATTCTCAGCTATAGTGTTATTTATCAACACATAGAAAATGAGTAAAAAATATGTTACCTACCGATTTGTTTCCCAATTTAAGCACCGATGGTACTTCTATCACCATTCCTTTAACCGATTTAGATGGATTAACTGCTAGTGAAGCTGATCCAGCCACTGGAGATGGCAGAGAATTAGCACGTATCTTAGTCAATAGCATGGTTACTAAATACTTAGAAATCCCTCAACAGGATAGACCTGCTAGATTTGTAGCATCTAAAGCCAACCCTCAAGGTATTGGTGTAGAACAAATCCGACAAACCTACACTTTAGGATTTGATGTATTACTTGATAGTGCTGGTGTTGCGATGGTATCTGAAGCCTAATCACCAAATAATAATAAAAACATAGGAGGTGATGCGTAATGGCAAACACAAAAAGTTATTTATTAAATAACTACACGACCGATTTTGGGCAAAGTTACAATCTAACTTTTAAAGCACAGGATACAATGTTAGACCGAGTAAGTGCTAATTTTCCTGAGAATAATGGAGATCAGCCTTGTAGTTTAGCTCGATTATTTAAACCCAGAAAATTAATAGTTACGTTTGATGATGGGAAATCGTTGGAAGTACCAGTATTATCAATAGGTTTAGTACCTGCGATTGCTAGTACGTTACTGGGAGATACTGGTGTGGTATGCGTTGCCTTAAGAGGAGAAAGGTGGGTTAGTATACCCCCTGCTATTTTAGGAGGTAGCTATGCTACCACTGGACTGGCTGGAGAAGCAACACCAAGTAAAGAGTCAATATTTTACGAATATGACATTGATGGTAGTAGCACCTTGTTATTACGGACTAGCATAGAAACGGGTGCGTTAAACAATTTACAACAAGCCTGTCTAAGAATCCAACCTCAAGCCTTGAGTTGTTCTGGTAGTCAAGGGATTCAACCCAGACGATTTAAAGGGGAAAGATTTAACCTAACTACTGAGGGCAAGATTGCTAAACAAGTGATTGTTTCCTCAAATAGTGAAGCAGATATACGTCAATGTGGACAAGATATTATGGCTAATTTCAATTGTATGGGTTATCAAGGTACTAATATCCCTAATGTAGCTAATTTCTTTAATGCACCATAGTGATACTCTGTGATTACAAAACTGATTTAGGTGGTATTACAAGGTTAGTACGCCCCCGTTTACAGGGGGTTAACACCAACACTAATGAGGATATTTCACCCAGTGAAATATTAACTATTATCAGTAATTATGTTCCGATCACAGGATATTATGAAAGGTTTGGAAGAACGGCAGTCTGTAGCTTCAATGGCAGAAAAAGAAGATTATTACTGCAACTAAACAATCAAGTAATTGATGTGGAATACCCAGAACCGTTTATAAATTTTGATTGGACAGTCTTTGATGATTTATCTGTGAAAGCTGAAACAGTACCAGAATTTATCAACGATGCTCAAATTAGACAATATCTTAAAGATTTTAGCTAATGGAACTACCCCCCAGACGTACTAGACGATATGAGTTGGTAAAATTTATTTATACCACTGATAATAATGAATCACTTGTCACAGGACAATTTCATTATAAGGATGAGAATGGAGTACCATTCTTTGAGTTGTCTAGTAGATTTCTGTCAAGGGTGGTGACGGGCAGAAGTCGTGAGAAGTTTTGGGGTAATCCTGATAGGTTAAGAAAAGCTGAGGTGCAATATCCAGAACCACGCAATCAAAATGGGGTAGGCAGTGCTACTTTATATATCCCTGACAATCCTGATAACGGCACTAAAGAGACGTTTCTGGAAATAAGGGATATAGTATATGGCAAGTTTGCCCCTTTTAATCAGAGAGCGTGTGTGAATTACAGGGGTGAAAATAGATTTACAAGGGAGTTACCCAGTAGGGTAAATGAGGTAATACAGTGACTATTGCTCAAATATATTCAGGTACACCTAACAATGGCATTGCTAACACTGATTTGTTTATTGATGGTAGTGCAATTTTTATGGTTGCTCCTGATTTAACGGATGAGGTTGAACTTGATTTTTATCTTCAGGTAGAAATTGACACTGAAAATAGATTGTTAAAGTTAAACCCTGAGTATAGATTGGATACTGTGGTGCTTTTCCCTGTACCTGATGAGTTGAGGAATTGTAACCTTAATATGTACGGGGTAATTCTCACTACCTTTCCTGTTGCCATTGAAGTTTATGTAATCTTCAAGAATACTGATACAGAGGAATTATTACAACAAATTTATGAGGAAATTTTAGCCCTTAGACAAGAGTTTGCTCTTGAACAGGCTAGAAATATAGCCACTGACATTGCTTTTGCGTTGGCAGGACAACAACTAAGCATAGGATTAGGGATTTTAGCTACGGGTTTAATCCCTATCACTGGCGGTGTATCTTCTACTGCTGTACCAGCGTTTGGTGGTAGTACAAGTATTTTAGCCCCCGTAACCATAGGGGGATTATTAGGATAAATATGATTAAAACAAGTATAGTTCAAGGCAATTCAGCAATTAGGGCTTTTAATGATAGAGGTATTTTTTATGGCGGTGAAGCAATACCCGAAATTACTCCTTATCAGGTTAGTCAAATTGAAGCTGGGAGAGAATATAAATGGGATTTTCGGGTGATTGGTCAAACAATAACTCCTGTAACCCTTTTTGGATATAAAAGTACGGGGGTAAGTAACAGTAATTCCCTGATTATTAGAATCCAGCAAAATGGTACTATCCTTTGGGAGATTGACTTGGCAGGGAATAGCAACACCTTGGGAAATAGTTTCTTTTATAACTTTCCTTTCTTTGTTATTGCTGAGAATCAGATAGCTAGTGTTATCAGTTCTGTTGATTTAGACTCTGTTGTTGTCTTTGCTAAAAATGTTCACTTAAATCCTCCCGTACCACCTCAAACCTAAATAAGCTAATGAGACAAAAAATTATTAAGTTAGGGTTAGGACAGTTCAGAGTATTCTGGGAAAATCATGAGAAACAGGCATTAAGGTTGGACTTTAGACCATTACTCAATAACATTCCGTTTAAGGGTGATATGGTCATATTACATTGGCAAGGCAGACCATGGGGTTTGAGAAGGTGGGGTGTTTATTGTAGTAGGTCTGACCAATATTACGGGGTTGACCATGACAAGCTAAACCTCAATGAGTGTCCGTGTGATACCTTCCAAATACCAGAAAAACAATTTAAGACCTTGCCAACGGCGGTGTTAGTATTCCGTAACTGCACAATTAACGGCAAAGGTGAAATGATGGAGGTAGTCAATGGAATGGTCTAATCTAATCCTCGGTATCCTTGCCCTGATAGTGCCGTTTTTATTATGGTGGTTACAGGTACAACAGACCAACTTACGAGATAAGCAAAAGGAGATTAAAAACCTTGAGAAAATGTTAGGGAAGTTAGAGGATGACATTGCCTATACTAAGTCTCAAATTGATGGTATCTATCAACAACTTGCACACCGTAGCGAATATGCCAAACTAAAGTATCAAGTATTGCTTGACCAAATAGCAGATCTGAATAACTACCTTAAAAATAATACTAAGTTTGTACCCCGTAGAAATAACGTAAGCCGTGACTTTCCTACTATGACTAGCTATGAAGATGATTCACCCCCTACAGGTTTATTTTAATGTGGTATGTTATTTGGTTTCATCTGTTTGAACATTTCACCCAGATAATACAAGTTTATATTCTAGGGTGGGAACGTTCTCAGAGTTTGGGAATAATAGGATTATTGTTTCCTATTCTTATCCGTAGTGAGATACTGCACTATCTTTTTAGTCTGTTTAATGTCATCTTCTTCCTACCATTAGCAAGACAAAATACCTATTATTACACGGCTACCATATTAGCAATATTGCACCACAATGAACACTTTGGTCTATTGTTACAATCGATATTTAAGGAATATTGGTTTGGGGGTAATAAACCAATGACTTTTTTAGAGCAATTTATTCCCCGAATTGAATTGCACTTTATTTATAACTTGATAGTTTTATCACCCATTATTGTTTGTCATATAAAATGTCGTGAAAAATATTAAGGGCAATCAGTGCGATTGCCCTTATTTTGTTAATTCTGAAAATCCTCGTGTCGGCGGTTCAATTCCGCCTCCCGGCATAAGATAAATTCCATTACCAGAGATCACCTACTCCTAGGGTTATGGTAGAACGAAAAAGCTCAAAACATCGCTAAATAGCCAAAATAAGCGTTTTTGCTGACTAATTGATAACTTCAATCCATATACGGAAAATCATGATCCCACAGTAGATATAGTGATTTTTCGATGGGTCTAGATGCCATAAAATGGCTAAGTGAAATATGCCTTTTTCAAGAACAATTAGAAGAGTTAACCTCTTTATTTCTTCAGAAACACTTTTATTATCGTCAAGATATGAGGACTATTTCCCTTGTCCAATCTGCCTTGTGAGTGCCTTGTCGCCCCCTCAGCTATAAAACTTATTTTATCAGCATCAGATTTTCAAGCAATAGTCATAATGTACTAATATTGTTGTAAGGCTTAATACATCAGAGTTTTAGTCTAGTAGTTATTATGGTTTGCGTAAGTCCTGAAAATGATGCAAACCTTGAGAGGAAACATTAACAATTTTACTTATTCCCGGCAAAGATTTTCTTTTGACTGTCAAAATTAATCCTAAGTGTAAATATTTAAAATATTCATAATTACGCACATCGGAAAATAAAGAACGATAAAACGAACAATAATCATCAATGAGGGGAACTGTTTCTGTGGGATTTCGAGGTAAGTTTTGCCTAATTTGTTCCGCTATATCCATTGCCATAACTGCTTTTCATTTTTACTATCTTTTTATCTTGCCACTTTTTTCTCGGAAAGTGACAAAAAAAGGTTATTTGAGATAGGATAGTTTATTTTTCTTAATAAGTAGTGTTCTTAAAACAAGGGCTAAAGATTGCCAAATTCCGATAAAATTAAGAGTTGTTAATTTAAACTACGGTATAAAAATTTTTATGGAAGTTGGACAAAAGGTAAAAATCTGTCGCCTAAGAGAAAAAGTATCCCCTGAGATTGTCGAAAAAGTAAAACAAGGACAAGCGGCAACTATTAAATCTTTTAAAATGACTGATGGTAGTGGCGTGGGTGTATTTGTAGAGTTTCCGGATGCTACTACTGGTTGGTTTTTTGAAGATGAAGTTGTCTTAGTTCAATAAATCAGGCAAGGGGACGTTCATCGAACGTCCTACAATGTATTCATCCACATTATTGATTATTTACTACTTTTATAATGGCTTTTATTTTAACTTTTTTAGGAAAAGGCGGTGTAGGTTCAACCACAATGGCGATCGCCTCTGCCCATTCATATGCACAACAGGGAAAAAAAGTATTATTAGCAGTGCAAGACTCTAGCCCTTGTTTTTCGGCTCTACTGGGGAAAGATGTAGGTAAAGAAGTAACGGAAATTGTCCCCAATTTAAACGCCATTCGCCTTCATAGTAGTAAATTATTAGAAGATAGTTGGGAAAAGGTTGAAGAATTAGAAAAGAAATATTTGCGATCGCCCATACTTAAAAATATTTATGGTTCAGAACTTAGTCTATTACCCGGCATGGATGAAGCCCTGACACTAAACTATCTTCGGGAACAAGATGAACAGTATGACATAATTATTTTTGATAGCAAAAACGCCCTTAGTTGTCTGAGAATGTTCGGTATTCCCGACACCCTTAGCTGGTACATTCGCCGTATGCGCGACATTTTGGCAAATTCTGATATTGTAAAAGGACTCTCTCCCTTCATTCAACCCGTTAGCAGTGCCGTATTAAATGTTTCTTGGAATGCTGATAACTTTGCTTCCCAACCCACTAACGAAGCCAATGAGTTGTTAGAAAATGGTAAAAAAGCTGTGCATAACCCGTCTAGGGTAGCCGCCTTTTTAGTTACCAATGATCAAACCAGTGCGATCGCCTCTGCCCTTTATTTATGGGGAGGAGCGCAACAAATCGGTTTAACCGTGGGGGGAGTATTACTCAATCAAAGCACCAACACCCCCGAAATTACCGCCCAATTTCATCCCCTCGCCATCAACCCCATTCCCCAAACCACGAACCAAGATTGGAATAGCATTATGGCGCTGCTGCCCGACTTTCAAGAAAATGCCCGTCAAGCCCCTAAACCCTTAGAAATCGATACCAGTAAAAGGGAAGTGAAAATATTTCTGCCAGGCTTCGCCAAAAAACAAGTAAAACTAAGCCAATCAGGCCCAGAAATTACCATCGAAGCAGGAGATCAACGCCGTAACATCTTTTTACCACCACCATTGAAGGGGCAACCCGTTAAGGGGGCTAAATTTCAAGATAAATATTTAGTTATCTCCTTATAAATATAACTAATACATAAGACTCACTAAAAAATGGCTCTTCCTTGTAAGATAAAATCATAGCATAGCTTAATTTCAATAATGTTTATTGTTTAGATAGAAAATAAGCAATAATGGTAATATTTTGAGGACTGAACTTTTGCCATTATTTCACTTTCACCAAAACCCTTTATGAAAATACTGTATTTATTAGCAGGATTCGCTCTATTTTTAAAAATGCTATTTACCTCCACGGCCGTTGCCGAAATAGGAGAATTAAGCATTATGGAAACTATTATCCAAGACTCGGGAGTCACCAACTCCGTATCAGGGGTAATTTTTCGTAACCGATTGTATGACACAGTTTTTGAGGTGGTAGTATTCACCATCGCCATTTTGGGAGCTACTTTTTTGCTCTCCAATGAAACCCCTACCCAAGTAGTTTATCAATTTACCGATCAACCCTCTGTGGTATTAGCCCGTTTCGGGGCAACCATTGCCACTCTGGTGTCCATAGAACTAGCCTTGAGGGGACATCTTAGCCCCGGGGGTGGATTTGCTGCAGGGGTGGCAGGAGGAACGGCGATCGCCCTTGTAGCCATTACATCCCCATGGGAAATGTTAGAGGAAATTTATCAAAAATGGCGTGTTGCTATCATCGAAAAAGTTTCTGTACTAATTTTTATTATTCTTGCCGTCATAACCCTCATGGGGGGAGAATTACCCTATGGGCAAATGGGAAGCCTTTCTAGTGGCGGAATTATCCCTATTTTAAACATTTTAGTAGCCGTTAAAGTTTGTCTTGGCTCTTGGGCTGTAATTCTTCTATTTATTCGCTATCGGGGTTTATTGTAAGATTTTCTAAAGGTAATTTTCGTTGCTTTTGCCACTGTCTCCATTCCGACGAGATACGCAGGGCAAGGAGTAATAATAACATGGCAATTAATCCTCCATTTTCAGGGGAAGTGAGGGCGAGTAATGCGAGTATCATCGCTAATATATCCTCTGAAACCGTTAATATGATAGGCATTTTTCCCCAACGAAAAAATAAACCCACCAAAACAAATCTCAATACAAGGGCAAATAACCCCCCCGTAACGGCAATTATCCACAAAGGCACATACTCTAAATTTGTCCAATTAGCCGCCCCCACCGCTAAAATTGCCCCTACCACAGGGCTAAGTATAAGCTGAATAATTTGAATTATCCTTAAGCCAATCATTCTTTTTGTGCCGAGGATTTCAAAAATAGTTACAGATACTAAAATAGCGAGTAACACTTCAGGCTGAATGCGATTTAGTAGAGGTATTTCTGACCAAAGTTTATCTACATTGGCTAAACCGATGATGAGAAGGGGTAAACCGAGACGAAAGCCTCCAGAGGCGGCGGCGGAGATAACTGCTAACACTTGAATCATGGAATCTGAATAGTAAAGGGGAGAAAAATAATGGTTAGTTTTTTTTTGAATAATTAACAATGGGGTTTAAAAAAGCATCCATAAATAATTTCTAGGAAAAGAGTTTAAAAGCTGAGGGGGTGAGATAGATATTTTGAGAGTTTCTTCCTATAACCATTGGATTAATTTCCTCGAGATGCCATTGCATATTTAAAGCAAAGAAAAAACTTATAATAGTTTTCAGAGTATTTGTCCGAAATTATTAAGGAGAATTTTGCTCTGAATTATTAATATCTGCTACATAGACGAGATTTTTTTATTTTTGTTATTTTATATCCTTATAGTATTTTGAATATTAACAACAACAAAGTTAATCTGGTTTTAACCATGGGAGATGCTGCGGGAATTGGCCCAGAAGTTATTCTCAAAGCCTTAGCTGATTCTTCTATTACTGAAGATGCTAATATCACGATTATAGGCGATCGCCCTTGGCTAGAACATACCTACCATAGTTTTTCCCATGTCACTAACTTAGCACATCCTGATAATTTTGATATTATTGATGTATCGTACCCCCTCCAAAGCTCTTGGGGAGAAGGAAATGCACAAACGGGAGAAGCTAGTTTTTTATACCTTGAAAAAGCAATTCAACTCACCCTAGAGGGTAAATTTGAAGGCATAGTCACCGCCCCCATTGCCAAATATTTATGGCAAAAAGCAGGTTATGATTATCCCGGGCAAACAGAGGTTTTGGCACTAAAATCCCGTACCGATAAATTTGGCATGATGTTTGTGGGGCAGTCTCCCCGCACGGGTTGGATTTTGAAAACCCTTCTAGCCACTACCCATATTCCCCTAAATCAGGTTTCTAGCACCCTTAATGCTGAGTTAATGACCCTTAAGTTAGAGTTATTGTTAGATACCCTCAAAAAAGATTTTAACTTAGATGCACCCATAATTGCGATCGCCGGGCTAAATCCCCATAGTGGCGAAGACGGTAAACTAGGCACAGAGGAAAAAGAATGGTTACAGGATTGGTTTAATGATGCTCAAAAAAAATATGCCCCCGCCAAACTTATGGGCTTATTGCCCCCCGATACCATGTGGGTCAAACCATCTCAAGCATGGTACGATGATCCTAATATTAATGTCGCTGATGCTTTTTTAGCCCTTTATCATGATCAGGGATTAATTCCCGTTAAAGCCATGGCATTTGATCAAGCTATTAATACTACCATCGGTTTACCCTTTATCCGTACATCTCCTGACCATGGTACCGCTTTTGACATCGCAGGAAAAGGTATTGCTAACCCCGAAAGTATGAAATCTGCGATTAAATTAGCTATTACCCTTTGTAAAAATCGCCGTAGATAATTTAAAAGAGATTATCAAATAACTAGATAAGCAAAAAAAATAAGCTATATAAAAAAGATAAATGAGGGTGAGTATTGACAAAATTAATGGAATATTAGTGCTTTATAAAATAAAGAAGCAGAGACAGTCGTTAATTATTCAACTACCTCTATTTAGTGTTAATATCACAAGTCTTACTATTAATAATTCTTCAAAAATCGAAATAATGGCTTTGACAAAGTACCTCAACTTATTTATGTGATTTTTGAGCCTTAATTCCTTGTCCTTCACAATCAGGACAAACGGCAGGGTAATAATCGAAAGAGTTTATATAGTCTGATAGTCTTCTTTCTAAAATTTTACCGCTACCTTTACACTTTAGACAAAATTTCATATCGGATAACCTCTTTAAAATGTAATTAATTGCTTATTTATAATTTACTGTAGTTATCGTAAATGGACATCGTTATATTTGTCTAACTTTAGTTAACAAAATTTAACTTGATAGTTGGTCTATTACTTAGATAAAACCTTAGCTGATCGTATTCTAAGATACCTAGCTAATTATTTTGTGCTTAAGGTAACAAATGTATTTTACAAGTAACTAAGTGTAAATACTCACCGTACTACACAAAGAATTACATAAAGAAAAATATATCTATCTTTTAGCCCCCAACTCCGAAATAGGCAGCCACTAAAAATAATCCATCGGTAATGATGGTGCTTAATACTGCCCCTGCAAAAGCAAGATGATGGAGTTTTTTCTGTTGAAGGGCATAGAGACTAATGGCTAGGAGGATATTTGCTAGTAGAATAGCCCAACTTATTCCCCACGGGGTATTGACTTGGGCGATCGCTCCTTGTAACATAGGTTTAATTAAATTAGGATCACTATCCATGATTTCAACCCAATAGGGAATCAAACCAGCGATATAGAAGTATAAATCTGTGATGGCAGTGCCAAGTAATGAGCCAAGATAAAAATAATTGCCAATTAAGCCCCAACTGCGCCAAATACCCCAAAGGGCGAAGGGTAAGCCGATGGCTTCGATGGGAATATGAATAGCAGGAGTCCATCTCAACCAACCCCAATAAATTGAGCCACATAACCAACTCCAGCTAAAGCCGATGATGATGTCTCCCCATAAATAGGTTTTAGAGTTTGACCTTAACTTTAGACCAAAAAAAACCCAAACTAGAGTAGAAATTAAACTAAAAACAGGAAAAGTGCGGACTAAAGGCGCCTGAAAAAAAACGGGAATAGAAACAAGGAAAGCAGAAGCAAAGAAAATGAGAATACTTTGACGCTTTTCCTCATCCCGCCATACCCCTTGCTGATATTGTGCCATTGCACCCATCGCCGCAGGGAAGTATGAACCAATTTGGGTTAAAAAAGTATTATTAAACAAAATTTCTTAAAATATCGTTACTTATCGTTACTTAAATCTTAATGTATTTTAGTAGTAAACACAAAAAAATGACCATCATTCGCTGACTAGTGGGAAAGTTTTGAGAACAAAAATAGGTTTAAATAACATTCATCCCGTAAATTTTAGAACCACAACAGTTTATTCGATTTTAAGAGAAACAAAAAGTTATTGACTATATATAAAAATTTTTAAAGGTAGTGTGAGAGTGCTATATTCGATAAAATAATATCTAATTATTGTCCTAAATGCTTTTAGATTATGTCTTAATTTTAATCCTTGGTTTTTTTGCAGGAGAAATTGTTAATAAACTCAAAATTCCTAGTTTAGTGGGAATGATATTAATTGGAATTATTCTTGGCTCACAGGGTGTTAATATTTTAACTGAATCAGCCCTCGAATCGGCCAGTGCTTTTAGAACTCTTGCTGTGATGATTATCTTGATGAAAGCAGGATTGGGGTTGGATCGTCAAAAATTGCAAGAGCAAGGCAGTGTAGCCCTCAGACTAGGGTTTTTACCAGCTATTTGTGAGATGATTGCTATTACTTTTTTAGCCATGAATCTCTTAAATTTTGATTTGCCTACAGGATTACTTTTGGGTTGTATCTTGTCAGCGGAATCTCCTGCGGTAATTGTGCCAGGAATGTTACGGCTCAAGAGTTTAGGTTTGGGGGTAAAAAAAGGAATTCCTGATGCTATCTTGACGGGGAGTGCCTTATCTGATGTTTTATTGTTGTTAATTTTTAGTTTATTAATTGCTCTTTTTTCAACGGAAGTAGATTTTAATTTAAGTTCTTTACAACTATTGCCTTTTCAGTTAGTTTTGCAAATTGTTTTAGGAGTTCTTTTTGGTTGGTTATTGGCTAAATTTTTAGTATTTATTTTAGTAACTAAAAAGGTATCTTCTAGTGCTGTTTACGATACTCTTATTACGGCGAGTTTTGCTTTATTTTTAGTATTAATGGCTAGTGAATATCCATTCTTTTCGGGTTATTTAACCGTGATGAGTGGTGGATTTTTCTTGATTGAGTTTGCACTCCCTTTGGGTAGAAGATTAAGACAAGGATTTGATAGTCTTTGGAAAGTTGCTCAAATTTTTCTTTTTGTGTTATTGGGGGCAAATATTCAACTGGATATATTAGGCAATACTTTGGGAGTTGGTTTAGTAATAATTTTGATGGGTACTTTGGTGGGTAGGATGTTGGGGTGGTATTTATCCACATGGGGCAGTAATTGGAATGGTAAAGAAAGATTGTTTTTACTCCCCGCTAATTCACCCAAAGCTACCGTGCAGGCAGCGGTGGGTGCTATCCCGTTGGGTTTGGGCATCGATGGTGGTGAGGAAATATTGGCGATCGCAGCTTTATCGATTTTAATAACTGCACCCCTTGGGGCTTGGGCTATTCCAACTTTTGCTCCTCGTTTATTACAAAAAGGAGAGGTTGATCCTACTAAAGTGATGATGGATAATAAAATTGTGTTGTTGACTGCTATTAGTGATTCTGTGGAAGGTAAAGGGGTATTAACTAAAACAGCAGAAATGGCGAGAAGAAGTGATAGTAAGGTGATAGTTTTACACGTTATACAAAGTGATATATCTTCTAATATCGATACTTTAAAATCAGTTTTGGGTCAAATTTTAGCAGATATAGATTATCAATTTTTAGTGAGGGAAGGCTCAATTCCAGAAACAATTTTAAGGGTTGCTGATGATTTTCGGGTGTCTGAAATTGTTATGGGTAAACGGAATATTCATAGAGATATATTAATGGGTTCGGTATCTCAAAATGTGTTAGAAAATAGTCCTATTCCTGTAATTATTATTGACAATTAACCAAGGAAATTTCACAATAAAATCTTAGTATTTATGGATAAAAATAATGGGTGAAAAAAATATTTTATTGGCGAATGAGTGGGAAACAAGAAAGTTGGGGGAAAAAGTGGCTCAAGATTTAAGCCCCAATAGTGTCATTTTATTACGGGGAAATTTGGGCGCTGGTAAAACTACTTTTATTCAAGGGTTAGGGGCCGGTTTGGGTATCGAAAGTGCGATCGCATCTCCCACTTTTACCTTAATCAATGAATATTTAGAAGGGCGTTTACCTCTGTATCACATCGATTTATATCGCCTTGCCCCTCCAGAGATTAAGCAACTCCACCTACAAACCTACTGGGAAGGCATAGAAGTTGAAGCAGGTATAACCGCCATAGAATGGTCAGAGTTATTACCTCATTTACCTCCCCATTATCTACAAGTGGATTTAATTATCAATGATGATGACACTAGACAAGCTATATTAAAGGATAAAGTAAAATAACTTGTTAGCTTTCACTGAACTTACTTTCTAGTGTGTCTCTTACTGAATCAATATGTGATACAAATACTTTTCTTTGTATATTTGCGAAATATAGTCATAACTTTAAAACAAAATACGAAGAATTGTAATCAAAATAGTACATTTTTCCATAACTATCACACCATAGAAATAGTGATGTTTACTCAGGTTTGGTTATGTTACAGCATGATGTCATTATTATCGGTGGTGGTTTGGCAGGTTGTCGGGCGGCGTTGGAAATGAAAAAGCAAAATCAAGATATAGATGTGGCTTTGGTGGCAAAAACTCACCCCATTCGCTCCCATTCTGTGGCGGCACAGGGAGGCATTGCGGCAAGTTTGCAAAATGTGGATCCTAATGATGATTGGAAAGCTCACGCTTTTGATACTGTAAAGGGTTCAGACTATTTAGCGGATCAAGATGCGGTGGAATATTTAACCAAGGAAGCCCCCGAAGTAATTATTGAGTTGGAACATTTGGGGGTGTTATTTTCCCGTTTAGAAGATGGAAAAATTGCCCAACGGGCTTTCGGAGGGCATTCTCACAAGCGCACCTGTTATGCAGCTGATAAAACTGGTCATGCCATTTTACATGAGTTGGTAAATAATTTACGGCGTTTTGGGGTTCAGATATACGATGAATGGTATGTGATGGATTTGATTTTGGAAGAAAAGGCTTCAGGGCAACGGGAAGCCAAAGGAGTAGTAATGTTTAACATTGATGATGGTAATGTGCAGGTAGTTGGGGCTAAGGCGGTGATGTTTGCCACGGGGGGTTATGGACGGGTTTTTAATACTACTTCTAATGATTATGCTTCTACGGGGGATGGTTTGGGGATGTGTGCGATCGCCCAGTTGCCCTTAGAAGATATGGAATTTGTCCAATTTCATCCTACGGGGTTATATCCTGTAGGGGTTTTAATCTCCGAAGCGGTGAGGGGAGAAGGGGCTTATTTGCGCAACAGCGAGGGGGAAAGATTTATGGCAAACTATGCGCCCAATCAAATGGAACTCGCCCCCCGTGACATCACCTCTAGGGCAATTGTGAAAGAGATTCGGGCGGGGAGGGGTATCCACAGCGATGGCAGTGCAGGAGGGCCTTATATACATCTGGATTTGACTCATATGGGTAAGGAAAAAATTATGAGTCGTGTGCCTTTTTGTTGGGAAGAAGCCCATCGGTTGGTGGGCATTGATGCAGTAAACGAACCCATGCCCGTGCGCCCCACTGCCCATTATTGTATGGGGGGAATCCCCGTGAATACCGATGGGCGAGTGCGTCAGGATGGAAATACCCTCGTAGAGGGCTTTTTTGCTGCGGGGGAGTGTGCCTGTGTATCGGTGCATGGTGCCAACCGTTTGGGTAGTAATTCCCTATTGGAATGCGTGGTATATGGCAGAAAAACGGGAAGGGCGATCGCACTTTATGTTCAAAATAGAGAGTTTCCCACCATCAACGAAATACCCTATTTAGAAACAGCCCAAGCCAGAATCCATTGTTTACTTAATCAATGGGGAGATATAAGGATAAATGACTTAAGGCAACAGTTTCAAGATACTATGACGGAACATTGTGGCGTGTTTCGCTCTCAAGATACAATGCAGCAAGGATTAGATAAAATTCAAGAACTCAAGTCTTTGTATAGTAAAATTTTCCTTGATGATAAATCCAACTGTTGGAATACAGAGTTAATCGAAGCCCTCGAATTAAAAAATATCATGGTAGTGGGGGAAATGATTCTTACCTCCGCCATCCAAAGACAAGAAAGCCGAGGCGCCCATTCACGGGAAGACTTTCCCCAACGCAATGACCAACAATTTTTACAACATACCCTTGCCTACCATCACCCTGAAGGGGTAAAAATTGACTATATGCCCGTAGTTATTAATATGTTTGAACCCAAGGAAAGAAAATATTAGCTATGAGGCAAGAGTTAGGGGTTAATTAGGTGTTTAGATATTAGATTTTGGGTACTGAATCAAATAATTATCCATGATCAATTCAATTGTCCTAGGGTATGTTTTGAGTAATAATAAATTAACGACACCTGAGAATGAAAAAAAGATGGCAACAGAAATTGAAATTCAATTACAAACCCTTGAGAAAGAAGCCCAAAGTGCGATCGCCCATAGCGATAATTTAAAAAAATTAGAAGAATTAAGAGTAGCTTACTTAGGAAAAAAAGGCGAACTATCATTAATATTAAAGGGTATGGGCAAACTTTCCCCGGAAATGCGCCCGGTTGTCGGTGCCGTTGCCAACCAAATTAAAGACAAAATTCAAAATAGCCTTACCCAACAACAAGAAAAATTACAACAACAACAAATTCAAGCCCAAATCGCCTCAGAAACCATCGATGTCACCATGCCGGGGGTAAGTAAACCTCTAGGAAAATCCCATCCCCTCCAAAGCACCATTGACAGGGTAATTGATATATTTGTGGGCTTAGGTTACACTGTTGCCCAAGGGCCTCAAATCGAAAGTGATTATTACAACTTTGAAGCTCTAAACACTCCTCCCGAGCATCCTGCACGGGATATGCAAGACACCTTCTACTTTGGAGATGGTAGCCTTTTACGTACCCATACTTCCTCGGTGCAAATTAGATACATGGAAAATCACGAGCCTCCCATCAATATTATTGCTCCCGGGAGAGTGTATCGCCGTGACACCGTAGATGCCACCCATTCAGCGGTATTCCATCAAATAGAAGTCCTTGCCATTGGTAAAAACCTTACTTTTACCGATTTAAAAGGCACTATCAAAGAATTTTTGAGACAGATGTTTGGGGATGATTTACCCACAGTTTTTCGTGCTAGTTACTTTCCCTTTACCGAACCTTCCGCAGAAGTTGATGTACAATGGCAAGGTAAATGGTTAGAAGTAATGGGTTGTGGTATGGTTGATCCCAATGTACTTAAAGCCGTTGGTTATGATCCAGAAGAATACAGCGGTTTTGCAGCTGGTTTGGGGGTAGAAAGATTTGCCATGATTCTTCACAAAATTGACGATATTCGCCGTTTGTATAATAGCGATTTACGTTTTCTTAATCAGTTCTAAATTTTCTGCATGATGGCTTAGAAACTGAAACACAAAATCTTCAGGGTGGGCATTACCCACCATTTGGTATTTTCCATCTATTAACATTTTCTGTTCTGCTCTATTTATCCGCCATAGAAGCAAAGTAAGATTTAGATTTAACAGGATCATTTACCATAGTTTTATCTCCTTCTTGCCAGTCAATAGGACATACTTCGTCTTGGTGAGATTGCACATACTGAATTGCTTTTAATACTCTTAGGGTTTCATCCACACTGCGCCCGAAGGAAAAGTTATTGATAGTCATGTATTGAATAATACCTTCAGGATCAATAATGAACAAGCCTCTCAGAGCGATTCCTGCTTCGGGTTCTAGTACATTATAGGCGGTGCTAATTTCTTTTTTGAGGTCAGAGACTAAAGGATAATTTATATCCCCTATACCTCCTTGTTTCCTCTCAGTTTGAATCCATGCAAGATGGGCAAATTCACTATCAACAGACACTCCTAATATTTCTGTATTGAAACTGGCAAATTCTTCGTGGTGATCGCTAAAAGCTATAATTTCAGTTGGACAAACGAAGGTAAAATCGAGGGGATAAAAAAACAAAATAACATATTGATCGAGATAGTCAGACAGTTTTAGCATTTTAAATTCTTGGTCAACCACCGCCGTAGCCATAAAATCTGGTGCTTTTTTTCCCACTTGAATTGTCATAATACTATCAAATCAATAAGTTTTCTCACTACTATTTTATCTTACCTAACCTGAGTTCGGGATAAGATGAAGGATAAATACTGAGTTCAAAATAACAATAAACTTAAGAAGCAATATCATCATTGCGTCTAATTGTTGATAGATTATTGTGCTAACCTTCTTTGTCGATTGATGACATAGTATCGTAAATCTAAGCAAACAATTATTTCTTCCTGCGGTTCCATCCAAAAAAAATCAGAAATCACATACTATGCTAATAATAAAAGTATAGGTATAGTAGCAAAGTAAGAGAGACTAAATAATTTTCTATGTCAACCCTTGTTATCGTCGAGTCACCCACCAAAGCAAAAACAATCCGTAATTATCTACCCAAGGACTTCATTGTAGAAGCATCCATGGGGCATATTCGAGATTTACCTTCCTCGGCGGAGGAAATTCCTGCTGATTATAAACAGTATGATTGGGCTAGGTTAGGGGTAAATGTGGAAAATGATTTTGAGCCAATTTATGTAATTCCCAAGGGAAAAAATAAGAAAGTACAGGAATTAAAAAAACTTTTGAAGGGTGCTGATGAGTTAATTTTGGCGACGGATGAAGATAGGGAAGGGGAGAGCATTAGTTGGCATTTGTTACAGTTGCTTAAGCCTAAAGTGCCTATTAAGCGTATGGTTTTCCATGAAATTACTAAGGAAGCTATCCAAAAGGCTTTGTCTAACTGTCGAGATATTGATGAAAATTTGGTTCATGCCCAAGAAACCCGTCGTATCCTAGATCGTTTAGTGGGTTATACCCTCTCCCCTTTACTATGGAAAAAAATTGCCCGTGGTTTATCCGCAGGTAGGGTGCAGTCGGTGGCGGTGCGTCTTTTGGTACAGAGGGAAAGGTTGAGAAGGGCTTTTAATAGTGCTTCTTATTGGGATCTTAAGGCATTGTTGAATCATGAAAAAAGTGACTTTGAGGCAAAATTAAGCACCTTAGGGGGGCAAAAACTAGCCACAGGAAGCGATTTTGATCCCGATACGGGTAAGTTGATTAAGGGGAAAAAAGTAACGGTTTTAGATGAGCAAGGGGCGATCGCCCTTAAGGAAAGATTGGACGGTAAACCGTGGACTGTCACCGATACGGAAGAAAAACCCACCACCAGAAAACCCTACGCCCCCTTTACCACTTCTACCCTCCAACAAGAAGCTAACCGTAAACTAGGACTCGGGGCAAGGGATACCATGCGTATAGCCCAAAGCCTCTATGAAAATGGCTACATCACGTATATGCGTACGGATTCGGTACATCTATCGGATCAGGCGATCGCCGCTGCCCGTGCCTGTGTAGAACAAATGTACGGTAAAGAATATTTAAGCTCCAAACCAAGACAATATAAAACCAAAGCCAAGGGCGCCCAAGAAGCCCATGAAGCCATCCGCCCTGCAGGTAATACCTTCCGCATCCCCAAGGAAACAGGGTTAAGGGATCGAGAATTAGCTCTCTACGATTTGATCTGGAAACGTACCGTTGCTTCCCAAATGGCAGAAGCTAGATTAACCCAAATCGCCGTTAATATTCAGGTAGAAGATGCGGTTTTTCGTTCCTCTGGTAAACGAATTGATTTCCCCGGCTTTTTCCGTGCCTATGTGGAAGGTTCAGACGACCCCGAAGCGGCCCTGGAAAACCAAGAAGTAATTTTGCCTAATCTAAAACAGGGCGATCGCCCCCAATGTAAAGAATTAGACGTAGTCAACCACCAAACGCAACCCCCCGCCCGTTACACCGAAGCATCCCTCGTCAAAACCCTCGAAACCGAAGGGGTAGGGCGCCCTAGTACCTATGCTAGTATTATCAGCACCATCATTGACCGAGGTTATGCCCAACTCCGTGCCAAAGCCCTTATTCCTACCTTTACCGCCTTTGCGGTGGTCAGTTTACTAGAACAAAACTTCGAGGAATTAGTAGATACCAAATTCACCTCCAAAATGGAGCAAAGCCTTGATGAAATTGCCACAGGGCAAACTCCATGGCTTCCCTATCTTAAGCAATTTTATTTAGGCGATCTAGGATTACAAAATCAGGTAAAAACAAGGGAAACAGAGATCGACCCTAGTCAAGCAAAGGCGATCGCCCTCAAAAACCTTGATGTACAGGTCAAGATAGGGCGTTTTGGGGCCTATATCGAAGCCCAAAGGGGAGACGACCTAGTAAAGTCCTCCATTCCCGAAGAATTAACCCCCTCCGACCTTAATCCCGAACAGGTGGAGATGCTCTTAAAACAAAAAATTGAAGGGCCCAAAGTATTAGGACATCACCCCGAGTCTGAAAAACCCATCTATCTTCTAATCGGCACCTATGGTCCTTACGTTCAACTAGGAGACACCCCCGAAGGCAGAGCCAAAAAGCCTAAAACCGCCTCCTTTCCCAAAGGTACGAACCTAGAAGACATTGATTTGGATATGGCCTTATCTTATCTTTCCTTACCCCGTACCCTCGGCGAACATCCCGACACAGGAAAACCCGTTAAAGTTAGTTTAGGTCGTTTTGGTCCCTATGTAGTCCACGATCAAGGGAAAGACGGTAAAGATTATCGCTCCCTCAAAAAAGAAGATGACCTCTTAACTATTTCTTTTGAAAGGGCTTTAGAACTTTTGGCTCAACCAAAAAGAGGTAGGGGGCGTGGTGCAGGAAGTACAAAAAAACCATTAAGAGAATTGGGCAACCATCCCGATGATGAGCAACCGATTAACATTTATGATGGACCCTATGGGGTGTATTTCAAACACGGCAAAACCAACGTCAAGTTACCCGAAGGGGAAACCACTGAAAGTATGAGTTTAGATAAGGCTTTGTTATTACTCAAGGATAAAGCCCCCGCCAAAAAGAAAACTACCACGAGGAAAAAGGCTACTACCAAAAAAACTACCACGAAAAAAACCACTACTCGTAAGAAAAAAACAGAAGACAGTTAAATCTTTATTTCTTTCATTCAAAAAGGGGTTTAAACCCCTTGTCGTTAATAGACAATCAAAAAAGAACTAAAAATATGATTCAGCAATTAAAACAAGTATTTCCTCAGTTGTCAGAATTGTCAGAAGATGAACAAGAGAAAATAGCACAAGTAATAATGACAACTATTGAAAAACAACAAAACGCAAAAAAAACCACTGAAAGTGATGACCCACTAGCAGAATTAAGAAATAGTGATTTTATTGGCTGTTTTTCTGATGAACCTGATTTGGCTGAAAAGTCAGAACAAATCAGTCAAGAAATTATTTCCAATAAACTGTAATATGATTATTGCTGATACAGGTTTTTTCATTGCATTAGGAAACAATAACGATAATTTTCATCAAATAGCGAGACAAAAACTAACAACACTCACAGAAAAGTTAGTCATTACCTATCCTGTAATAGTAGAAACAAGCTATTTGCTATTGGAAAGACAGAATCAACAAGTTCAATTTAACTTTTTGACTCAGTTGACAAAAGGCAGTATTGATATTTTTCATTTATCCCTTTTTTGTCACTTTCCGAAAAGAGGAATAAAAATGTAGAATAATAATAAAAATTAAAGGTACTCACAGCAATGGATGTAGCTCAGCAAATTAGAAAACATTTACCTAGAAATCCCATGGAC
>Ga0208979_100167_pt1 | contig 95589 bp, 88 predicted proteins | sample HotLakConsUCCSLE_FD_184738 | JGI IMG/M metagenome (GOLD analysis project Ga0208979, IMG submission 184738) | Hypersaline microbial mat communities from Hot Lake, Washington, USA - Hot Lake Consortium UCC-SLE (SPAdes) | ecosystem: Environmental > Aquatic > Non-marine Saline and Alkaline >... | reverse complement strand
AAGAATAATGGAGAGCGATTTATTATGGATAGGGTTTAATCATTTACTGAACCACAGCAATAATTGTATGATTCATTTTCTCAGTGGATAAATTCATTTTTTCCGATTAGTTATTTCGGAAAGTGACAAAAGAGGGATACTATAAAAGTAAATTTAAGCTAAATTACTGACAAAATGCTTGGATTTTTTCACTATTTCTACTAGCCAAAAACCCCTTCCATAAAAGAAAGGGGATATTTCAAATTTTACTGATAATTTTCCATACCGACACAAGAACATACTAAATTGCGATCGCCCCAAGCATTATCAATACGCCCTACAGCACTCCAAAATTTATGCTCTTTCGTCCAACTATCAGGATAAGCAGCCTCCTCACGGGTATAAGGATGACTCCAATCAGAAGCAATCAAACTCACCGCAGTATGGGGAGAATTTTTGAGTAGATTATCCTCCATGTTCATCTTACCATCCTCGATCGCCCTTATTTCCTGACGAATAGAGATCATCGCCTCACAAAAACGATCTAACTCCGCCAAAGACTCACTTTCTGTCGGTTCAATCATCATCGTACCATTCACAGGCCAAGACATAGTAGGCGCATGGAAACCATAATCAATAAGACGTTTTGCCACATCCTGCACCTCAATAGAAGCAGTTTTACGCAACGGACGTAAATCAATAATACACTCATGGGCAACCAAACCCGTTTTACCAGTAAACAAAATCGGATAATGAGGTGCCAAACGATGGGCAATATAATTTGCATTCAAAATCGCAATCTTAGTCGCCTCCATCAAACCCTCAGCCCCCATCATGGCAATGTACATCCAAGAAATAGGTAAAATACTGGCACTACCCCAAGGCGCCGCCGAAACCATCCCAATCGACTCCATTCCCCCCTTATTAAGGGGGGCTAGGGGGGATCCTTCATCCTTATTAAGGGGGGCTAGAGGGGATCCATCCGTAGCAGGTAAAAAAGGCACCAAATGAGGCATCACCCCAATAGGACCAACCCCTGGGCCACCGCCACCATGGGGAATACAGAAAGTTTTATGTAAATTGAGATGACACACATCCGCCCCAAAATCCGCTGGGCGACACAAACCCACCTGCGCATTCATATTCGCCCCATCCAGATATACCTGTCCCCCATAACTGTGGATAATACCGCATATATCCTTAATACCCTGCTCAAATACCCCATGGGTAGAAGGATAAGTAATCATCAACGCTGAGAGATTATCTCGATATTTTTCCGCCTTGGTGTTCAAATCCTCAATATCAATATCCCCCTGACTGTCACACTTCACAGGCACAACCTTTAAACCACACATCACCGCACTAGCGGGGTTTGTACCATGGGCAGACTCGGGAATCAGACAAATATTACGATGGCTTTCCCCCAAACTATCATGGTATCTGCGAATCACCTGTAACCCTGCATATTCCCCTTGAGAACCCGCATTGGGCTGGAGAGATATTCCAGCAAACCCTGTTATTTCGCCCAACCATGCCTCCAATTGAGCAAAAAGGACTTGATACCCCTTCGTTTGAGAAACAGGGGCAAAGGGATGGATTTGGTTAAATTCTGCCCAGGTTATGGGTAACATTTCCGCTGTAGCGTTTAGCTTCATGGTACAAGAACCGAGGGCAATCATGGAAGTGGTAAGGGATAAATCCTTGCTTTCCAAGCGGTGTAAATACCTTAGTAACTCGGTTTCGGAATGGTATTGATTAAATACGGCTTCGGTGAGATAAGGAGTTTTACGCAAAAAGTTGTGAGGTAAATCAAACTTAGAAGTATTTAATTGTTCAACGGTGAAATTAACCTCCCCATTGGGAGCGAAAATTGACCATATTTTCTGCACATCTTCTAGGGTAGTAGTTTCATCAAGACTAATACCGATCGCACTCTCATCGTAGCGGAAATTGACTTGCCTAGCTTCAGCAGTTTCACGAATAGTACCAACCAACTCAGTGTCAACAAAATCAATGGTAATGGTGTCAAAAATAGAATGACTCCTTAACCGATAATTGAGCCTTTCTAGCCCTGCACCTAACACCTTGGTTAAATCATGGATAGTCGTAGCAATGTTTTTAATACCTTCTTGCCCATGGTAGAGAGCATAGGTAGAAGCAATCACCGCCAACAATACCTGCGCGGTGCAAATATTACTGGTAGCCTTATCACGGCGAATATGTTGCTCTCTGGTTTGTAGTGCTAGCCTTAAAGCTGGTTTTCCATGGACATCCTTAGAAACCCCTACAATACGCCCCGGTACTTGTCTTTTATATTGATCCTTGGTCGCAAAATAAGCAGCGTGAGGCCCACCATAACCCAATGGTACTCCAAAACGTTGAGTATTTCCCACTGCAATATCAGCATTTAATTCCCCGGGGGATTTTAACAGGGCTAAAGCCATCAAATCACAGGCGAGAGTAACTAAGCCTTTTTGTTGGTGGACTTGATCAATTATTTCTTGATAATCGTAGATTGTGCCGTGGGTAGTAGGATATTGTAGTAAAGCGCCGAAAATGGGAGTATTAAAATCAAAATCAGCAAAATCAGCGATAATTAACTCAATATCCAAATATCTAGCTCTAGTTTCAATTACCGCAATGGTTTGGGGATGACAAGTGCGATCGACAAAAAATCTGTTAGACTTATTTTTACATACACCATAACTCATGGTCATAGCTTCCGCTGCTGCTGTGCCTTCATCCAACAAAGAAGCGTTAGCAATCTCTAAACCCGTCAAATCAATGATCATGGTTTGATAATTCAAAAGTGCTTCTAACCTTCCCTGAGCAATTTCTGGCTGATAGGGAGTATAAGCAGTGTACCAGTTAGGATTTTCTAAAATGTTGCGCTGAATAACTGGGGGAGTAATGCAATTACTGTAACCCATGCCGATATAGTTTGTGAATACCTCATTCTCTTGGGCAATTTCCTTTAACTGGGCAAGGGCTTGACTTTCTGAACTAGCAGAGGGTAACTTTAAAGATTGATTGAGCCGAATAGATGGGGGAACAGCCTGATCAATTAGTTGGTCTAAACTATCATAGCCTAGAGCATCCAACATTATCTTCGCACTAGGTTCATTGATGCCGAGGTGACGAGCTTTGAATTGATTATTTTGTCTTAAACTAAGGGAAGATTTAACGTGACTCAAGGTGTCATTCTCCATAGATTCAGAATGACTATTACCGAAATTGTCTAAATCGAGCATGGTTGATGGTAGGGTGATTTACGTTTGAGTTACTTATTACATATTAACGAAATCTTAACAATTCTTAAACTAAGATTATTAACATTGCTGAATTTTAAATGTGATTTTTAGTTTAGGTGGCGTATGGGTAATGGGGAATAGTCATCATATTTCATATCATGGTTAAGCAACACCTATTTTTCAAATTTCGGTTGAAGAAAAGATTAATTCATTAAAATATAATTCTCAATTATTAATGATTAATTACTATGTTTCTGCCTCCATCTAACACAGGGGAATATGTTTGTTTACAAGATATAAATTTATTTGTTAACCCTGATTGTCAGGAATTGTCCACCCAAGGGGCAAAGGGAAGATATATAAAATTGGTTTCTGATACTCCAGATAGTGAAGCTGTAAAAGTCTGCTTATGTGAAGATAATTATCAGGGATGGTTGCCATTGTCATCTCTTAAGTTTTTGCAACCTGCTGATGAAAACTATCAAAAGGAAACCGTTTTTCGTGAATATATTTCCCAGAAAATCTCTGCCATTATTGATTTTTGTTTACAAGCCCATCAAGTGTCTAATTATTATCTATGGGGTGGCACCGTGGCACCTAATTATGATTGCTCGGGTTTAATGCAGTCAGCTTTTGCTAGTGAGGGGATATGGTTGCCGAGGGATTCTTATCAACAGGAAGATTTTTGTCAAAAAATTACTAGGGAGAAGTTAGAAAAGGGAGATTTAATTTTCTTTGGTGTAAAAAAAGTTACCCATGTGGCTCTTTATTTAGGGGATAATCGCTATATCCATAGCTCGGGTAAAGATATGGGTAATAATGGCATAGGTATTAATGAATTAAGCAATGATCTTGATCAAGTTAGTCGCAATTACTATCAAGAATTATGGAGTTATGGCAGGGTAATCCAGTCCTTGTAATCATCGAGTTCAATTTTTACTCATAAAAAAATCCCCTCTCTGTTACAGAAAGGGGAAAGAAAGCAGATTCAATATCAATTAACGTTCAATTTGAGGCATGGCAGACAAATCAACTTCTGCAACTTTGATGGCAGTTACATGATTTTCCACAATGACAGGTAAAGAAGCCCTTACCTTGGATGCTACTTGCACGGTATCCACATCATAGGTGGTAGTAATTAATTTGGGATATAAACCAATACCGATGATGGGCAGAATCAAGCAAACGGTGATAAATACCTCACGGGCATTGGCATCTACTCCAAAACGGAGCAATTGCAGGGCATTTTCTTTTTTGCCATAGAATACTACTCTTAACATGGAAAGTAGGTAGATGGGAGTTAAAATTAAGCCTACCCCTGCTAAAACGGTAACAACTACTTTAAAAGTAGAGCTATAGGCATCACTCTGGGCAATACCGAGGAAGATGGACAATTCACTAACAAAACCACTCATGCCGGGTAACGCCAAAGATGCCATAGAAGCGGTGGTGAAAAGGGCAAAGGTTTTGGGCATAAGTTTTGCCATACCACCCATTTCGTCCATCATCAGGGTATGGGTGCGCTCGTAGGCTACCCCTGAGAGATAGAATAAGGCGGCGGCGATTAAACCATGGGAAAGCATTTGTAACATTGCTCCATTCATACCCAAATCAGTAAAGGAGGCGATTCCCACTAAGACAAAGCCCATGTGAGAGATGGAGGAGGAAGCAAGGCGACGCTTAAGGTTGGTTTGCCCAAAGGCAGTAAATGCACCGTAAACGATATTTACCACCCCAAGAATGATTAAAAGAGGGGCAAATTTGATGTGGGCATCGGGCAAAATCTCCATATTGAAGCGAATTAGACCATAACCACCCATTTTTAATAAAACCCCTGCTAAAACCATGGATACGGGTGCAGAAGCCTCGCTATGGGCATCGGGCAACCATGTATGGAATGGAAAGATAGGTAGTTTTACGCCGAAGGCGATGAGGAAACCTGTATAGGCTAAAACTTCTAGGGTTAGAGGGTAATTTTTTAAACCTAATTCGGCAATGTTGAGGGTGAAGGTGTCGCCATAAAACGCAAGGGCTAGTCCTGAAACGAGGATGAAAATAGAAGCCAAGGCGGTGTATAGAATAAATTTGGTGGCGGCGTAGAGGCGTTTTTTACCTCCCCAGATGGAAATTAAGATATAGACGGGAACTAATTCTAATTCCCACATAATGAAGAATAATAGCAAGTCTTGGGCTGCAAATACGCCAATCTGGGCGCTGTAGAGAAGTAATAATAAGAAATAATATAGTTTTGGTTTGTTGTCAACTTTCCATGATGCAAGGATGGATAAAGTGGAGATTAAACCTGATAATACAATGAGGGGCATGGATATACCATCGATCGCTAAAGACCAATTTAAACCAATTTGAGGTAGCCATTCATAGATTTCTTGCATTTGAAATTCACTAGCACCAATGGTGTAGCTTTGGGAAATGCTGTAAACAATCAAGGCAAGGTTTAGTAAGGCAATGACTAAGGCATAGTTTCTGGTATTTTTGCCGTATTTGTCGGGAATGAAGGGAATGGCGATCGCCCCTATTAATGGTAAGGCTATAATTGCTGTAAGGTACGGAAAATCATAGGTAAACATGATCAATAGTAATTTATACTTATTACACCCCCTATTATATGAAGTTTTGTTACGATTGACAACTAAACTGTCAAGATGTGCTGATGATGAAGTGCAGGGGATAATGCTGATTATTTCCTTTGATGTAAAGGTGAGAAACCGCTGTATTTTTTAACTTTTGATACCTAATTTTTTGAGGATAGCTTTTCTACCTTGGTGAGCGAGGGTATCATCAAGGGTAGTTAGGGTAATGGTTTCTTGATATTTTTGCTCGATCGCCCTTATAATTAACCAGTCTGCTAAAAAAGGATTTTTAGGCAATAAAGGACCATGGGCATAAGTGGCGATCGCACTTTTGTAAAAAGCCCCCTCAAAACCATCCTCCCCATTATTACCATAACCACTCAACACCTTCCCCAAGGGCGACACATCCCCCAAATAAGTCCTACCACCATGGTTCTCAAAACCTACTACCATAGGAGATTCCCCCCCCATCATCTTTTTAATATCATCTGCCAAAGGATTACCCACCAACTCAAAAGCCACATTACCAATGCAACGTTGGACATTTTGCCCAGGGTGTTTTGTCACCAAATCCAAAATACCTAAACCCTCAATCCTTTCCCCCAAAGCAGGTTCATAATATTTACCCAACAATTGAGGTGAACCGCAAGTAAACACTCCAGGGATACCAGAATGTAACTTTTCCTTAATTATTTCTGCCTTTTTCCCCTGTAAATCACGCATGACAATTTCCTGTTGTCTATCCTGCGCCCCTCCCCCTACCACCAAATCAAACTTTTCAAAGCTAGTTATATCAGCCCCTTGATCAAGGGGTAAAATATTTACATCCAAATTACGCCATTGACAACGTCTCTGAATACAAATCACATTGCCGCGATCGCCATAGGTACTCATAAGATTAGGATATAACCAACCGATATTTAATTCCATAGTCAGGGAGCCTTGATAGTTAATTAATGATTAAAGTAGCATTTTATCCCGAAACGTGAACCAAACAGATACCTCATCAATCATCTTTGTATCTCAACTATCCAGCCATATAAGTCTCTAATTCCTCACTAGGATTGCCATAAACCCCCTCAATTTGTTGAACACAACAATCAATGGCAAAATCATTAAACTCCTCTTCCTCAATGCCAAACATTTCTAAAAAAGTTTCAGGCTTAACCCGACAAAAACTAGGTCTATCCTCATAAATCGTACACTTTCTCATATCATGATCGTAATTGATACACCAACCATTTTCCCCCACCATACTCATATATAGCTCCAAATTTTCAGGACTCAAATAAGAATCCAAATCAGGACGCTCCCTAGGATCTAAATTACAACAAGCACCACAACCTTCCATACAACGCCATTTGCCCATAACAAAACCTCGTAACAAAACTTAATAGATTTTCTTGGAATTACCACCATCGAGGGCAACCTTTCCTAGTATGATATATTTTGTCAGTATAAAAAATAAAAAAAGCTGATTTGACCCTCAAAAGAGTATTAAAACGTCAGATCCAAAGACATTCATTCATAACTCCATTTTATATCAAGAGATTATGGTTTAATACCAAAAAGGCACAATCAGTATCATAAATAATAATTTAACTACTTAGGAGCAAATATGGACTTTATCACAAACTTTTTTAGTAACGTTGACTTTGAAGTAATCTTACAGCTAACCTCCGTTGGTTTAATTCTCATCGCAGGACCTGTAATTGTTTTTATTCTCTATGCCCTAAGAGGAGACTTATAAAAAAAATACTGCCATTCAGCTTTCAGTAATCGTGCTGATGGCTGAATAAACTTATCCCCTTTGCTAAGATAAAATCGTACAAAACAACTAACTAGAACTCATGTTTGATCGTCGCTCCAGTGGAATTTTACTCCATCCTACCTCATTACCTAGTCCTTACGGTATCGGAGATCTTGGAGGGGGAGCTTATGGTTTTATCGATTTTCTTCATAGCAGTGATCAACAAGTATGGCAGATATTACCCTTAGGCCCCACAGGAAGCGGTAATTCCCCCTATCTATCCTACTCCGCATTAGCGGGTAATCCTCTCCTCATCAGCTTTGATATTCTCTATGGAGATGGTTTATTAACAGAAGAAGATATAAGCCAAGTCCAAGCAAAATTTAAGCACATCAACCCCTCTAGAATTGATTATCATCTAGTAACAGAGACAAAATTCCCTCTCCTCAGAAAAGCCTTTGATACCTTCGGGGAAAGAGAAGAAGATGAATATAAACAAGAATTTGATCAGTTTTGCCATGACTATAGTTACTGGTTAGAAAACTACTCCTTATTTATGGCCCTAAAAGAATTTCATAACGGTGCCGCTTGGTTTCAGTGGGAAAAAGACATCGCCAAAAGAGAGCCAGAAGCCATTAAAAGATGGCAACTAAAGCTAGGGGATGAAATGTTTTATCATAAATTCTTACAGTTTAGCTTCTTCCGCCAATGGTGCAGCCTAAAAAATTATGCCAATGAAAGAGGTATCCAAATATTTGGAGATATTCCTATTTATGTAGCCCATGATAGTGTGGATGTATGGGCAAATCAAAGTATTTTTTGCCTAGATGAAAAAACAGGAGCCGCCGCATCCATGGCAGGGGTACCACCCGATTATTTTAGTGAAACAGGGCAACTATGGGGAAATCCTGTCTATAATTGGGAGGCCTTAGAAAAGACTAATTTTGCTTGGTGGGTACAGAGAATTAAGGGAATGTTAGAGTATGTAGATATTATGCGTATCGATCATTTCCGTGGCTTTGAATCCTTTTGGGCTGTGCCAGAAGGGGAAACCACCGCTATGAATGGAGAGTGGGTAAAAGCCAAAGGAGAGGAATTTTTTACCATCCTTAAAAAGGAATTGGGTACATTGCCCATTGTGGCAGAAGACTTAGGGGTAATTACTCCAGAAGTAGAAGCCCTACGGGATAAGTTTAAATTTCCAGGTATGAAAATACTTCATTTTGCCTTTGATTCTGATCGGGCAAATGGCTTTTTACCGTTTAATTATAATAACCGCAACTGCGTCGTTTACACAGGTACCCATGATAATGATACTACCGTAGGTTGGTTTGAAAAACGTTCTTTTGACGCTCGTAAGCAAGTGGTAGACTACATAGGAGGCATTTGTGATGAAGGTATCCATTGGAGCTTAATTCGTCTTGCTCTAGCTTCCGTGGCTGATATGGCTATTTTCCCCGTACAGGATTTATTGGGCTTAGGTACCAATTCTAAGATGAATACCCCAGGCACAGTGGACGACAATTGGAGTTGGCGCTACCATGAGCATGACTTAACAGAGGATGTGGGGCAATATCTTCAGTATTTAACATATCTCTATGGTAGAAAACCCATATAAAGATTTTTATGAAAACTCTAGCTTAGATAATAAGGGGAATGACAGGGCATCCTATGGTGCGGAGAGAATCGCACCTAAACCCCGCCCCTTAAAATTTATAATGAACCCCTAATTCAGTGGATAAGTAATTGGAGTTGCCCCCAGAAACGTTTAGGTATCTTAGCTGGGCAAAAGCAGAAGTATTCGTATTAAATTCATACCCTACCCCTCCTTTCACCTCAAAACTAAATGAGGTATCTTCACTGTCGATGGCTGGTTGAACTAAGTTATTATTTAAGTCAAAAGTGGCGGGGGCTGTGACAGATGAGCGAGTAAATCCAACTCCTGCGGTACCAAAATAGTTCCAATTATTACTACCTTCAAATGGTGCGCTATAACGGGCGCTGGCGATTACGGAAAGAATATTGGCATCGCCCACACGGCCATCTAAATCTGAACCTGCGTATAATAATCCTAATTCTCCTCCTATGTTGGGGGTAAATTGATAACCGATATAACCAGCAGGCCCAAAACCAGTATCTAAAAGTCCATCGCTAGGAAAAAATACTCCTAAACTTGCTCCTGCGTACCAGTTATCGAAGGAAATAGAATTTTCATCACTATTTTGGGCAATTTTTGATTCTTCAGGGGTATTATTAAAAATGGTGGTATTGGAAGAATCAATTTCAAAACTTTGAAGGACTGTGGAAGAGGTGGAAACGGTATAAAATTCTTCGGTGGACAGGAAAACACTTGATTCAAGATTATTATCATTATCAGGGAAGGTGTTTTCTGAAGCAGTCCCGGGCATAGCGATTGAAAGTAAACTAGCACAAGAGACCAAATATAATAATGTCTTGTTCATTTTCTTGCTCCTCGTTGTTTTATAGTTTCATGGTAACTAAATATTTTTATTAATTACGATAGTTGTAACTAATTGTATCTAAAACAAAAAACCAGACTATGGTTTGCATTTTGTTCCATAATCTGGTTTGTTGTCTTTGAGGAGAAAATTTGCTAATGCTAATTGTTAACTTGTGACAATATATTCTCTGACGCTACCTCGTTTTTTACGAAGATGGGCAAGAGCTTGTTGTTCTAGTTGACGCACTCTTTCTCGACTGATTCCCATTCTCTGACCAATTTTGGCGAGGGATAATTCTTTGCCGTCTTCTAAGCCAAAGCGTAGTCTGACTACTTGCTGTTGTTGGGGGGTTAATTCCCCTAGAAGTTTGTGCAAGTCTTGACGCATCAATTCTTGGGTGATGTACTTGTCAGGGGATAGTCCTTCGTCTTCTAAAAGTTCAGATAATTCCGTGTCTTGGTTGTCTCCTACTTTGACATCGAGGGAGATGGGTTGACGGGCTATACTGAAGTATTCTCGGATTTGGGATGGTTCTAAATCCAGGGCGTTGGCAATTTCACTTTGATTAGGGCTTCTGCCTAATTTCTGAGATAATTCCCGCTGAGTTTTCTTGATCTTATTTAATTTTTCAGTAATATGGATGGGTAAACGGATAGTTCTAGCTTGTTGTGCGATCGCCCTTGTAATAGCTTGACGAATCCACCAGTAAGCATAGGTAGAGAATTTAAAACCTTTGGTGGGGTCAAATTTTTCTACACCTCTTTCTAAACCGAGACTACCTTCTTGGATTAAGTCCAAGAATTCCATATTTCTCTTTTGGTACTTTTTGGCGATCGCCACTACCAAACGTAAATTCGCCTCAATCATTTTTTGTTTAGCGCGTTTACCCTGATGAATAAGCTTTTTCAACTCTGCAGGGCTTTTTTCAGTAGCCTCTGCCCACTCCTCTAAAGTTGGCTCATGGTCAAGTTTTTCTGCTAATTCTTCTTTTTGGGCATACAAAGACATCATCTCTTGCACTTGCTTCCCAAAAACAATTTCTTGCTCATGACTCAGAAGGGGGACTTTTCCGATTTCTTGTAAATAGGTACGCACCATATCTACAGTGTTAATTTTTTTCTTGTCCATTCCGTTTAATTTGGCAGTGGGCATAGGGCTTCTCTTCTCCTAACTTCAAGCGCAATTTTTTTGTGATAGGATTGTTAAAGTAAAACAGATCCTTTTATTATTTTTGGATTTTCCGAGGAATCTCCAAAGAGCGTCTATTTTTTATATTACTGTTTTTATAGACTCTGGTTTGTAAAAAAAAGTTCACTATTGTAAATTTTTTTCTTTAAAATCTCGTTTACGGGTACTGAGGCTCAAGAAATGTTTACAAAAATATAACAATTTGTTAACTACTACTTTATATGATGACTTATTCTGAGTTAGTATTAAAGTCTTTTTCTTGAGTAATTACCGAACGTTAATTTTCGGTTCTCTTTTATACCTATAACTATTTTTCCCACTTAAACAGGAAAATACTCAGTTCGTTTGAACTATCATAAAATATTTATACTTCCAGATTCACCATCAAATAAATACCAATTAGTTGGTTCGCAGTGATAAGATATATATCACAGAGAGTTGGTGAGGTAGTTGCAAGTTAAAGTTTTCCTGTGAATTTAGCTTGAGGAAAGTCCGGACTTCCAAAAGATCAGACTTGCTGGGTAATGCCCAGTGCGTGCGAGCGTGAGGATAGTGCCACAGAAATATACCGCCTTTGGATAAAGGTAAGGGTGCAAAGGTGCGGTAAGAGCGCACCAGCAGTATCGAGAGGTACTGGCTCGGTAAACCCCGGTTGGAAGCAAGGTCGGAGGAATGAAGGTTGATCTTTTTCCTATTCCGCTTCTGGTGTACCGCTTGAGGTGTTTGGTAACAGGCACCCTAGATAGATAACTACCCCCGATGAGGGAACAGAATCCGGCTTACGTCCAACTCTCTGTTTTCTTAACCCATTTGAAAAATAAAGGTTACTTTATCTTCTTTACCGAGAGCAATGCGATCGCCATTACTCAAACGATGACGATTACCCTTCCCGAGAGGAACATGATTAACATAAGTACCATTGGCACTACCCGTATCCTCCAGAAAGTAAGATCCATTTTCCTGACAAATATCCGCATGAATGCGGGAAACAATCTGAGAATTAGGGAAACCCGACACATCAATATCAGGAGGTACCGTTTCATTTACCTTACCAATATGAATTACAGGCAAATCAGAAGCTAACTCAATGGTGGTATTAGTTTGTACATGGAGAAGATTAGCCGAAGGGGTTTGCAATAGAGTTTCTTGCACCACAGGATTTTCCGCCCTAGTAGGGGAAGCCTTAGCCTCATCAGTCGCTCCTACGTCCATATTATCCATGGTATCACCTCCACCCCCATAGGTTAAACTAAAACCACACTCACCACAAAAAGTGGCATTGGGAGGTACATCAGCTTCGCAGTTAGGGCATTTTGTCACCGTAGCCCCATCCCCTAAAGGAGTAAAACAAAGTTCACAAACAGTTGCCCCGTCAGGGTTTTCATATTGGCAATTAGGACAGGTAATCATTGTTATGTATAAATTAAAAAGTATTTAGGTTATTATAATTCGGTGTTATGTATCTAATTTTAACCTTACTCTTGAACCCCAGAAAGAAAATAATTTTTAAGAAAATTAACATAAAATTCAATTTTCTATGATTGCTTTAATTCTCAATGGTTTGTTGCATTGCCCGTAAAAGTTGTAAATGTTTATTTTGTTGCTCAATTTGAATAGACAAAGAATTACAAACTAAATCACATAATTCAAACACAAAAGGATTGGATATTTGATAATAAACATTAATACCTTTCTGAGTACGATTTACTACCCCAGCCCCAGCTAAAATTTTTAAATGTTTGGATACATTTGCTTGTCCTAACTCAGTAATTTCGATGATTTCTGATACATTTTTTGCTCCGCTACGTAAGGCACAAACGATATTTAAACGACTACCTTCTGATAACACTTTAAAAAAATCCGCTACTAAATTTAACGCAGAAGGGGACATTTTCGCCATCAAACACTCTGAAGGGATGGTAGAGTTTTTTTCGTCAACTAAATTACTCATATTTTTATCTTTAAATATATTAGGAACTAGACTTTTATTTTAGGGTTTTCAAACTACTTTTATCACGAAGTAATGAAATACTAGCATCTATACAATACTATATTACCATATTGTCATACGTTTTTTGTGGGATATAGAATAGTTTGATTTGATTTATAAATCACCTTTGAAAATTTGCTCTGCACTTAGATTTAACCGAGAAAAAATAGTTGACCTAATTATTTCATTTGCCCTAAATTGTTGACCTTGATATTCTCCTTTTTCAAGGGTATAAATAGTTAAAGTAGGTTGTTTTGGATAACCAATAAATTTGCGTTCTCCTAAACCTAAATAATCAATAATCCAATATTCTCTGATGCCCAAACTTTCGTAAGCATCTAACTTTAAAGCATAGTCATCACTCCAATTTCCACTAACTACTTCTATAATTAATTTAACAGCATTTCCAGATAATAAAGTTGATTGGTTTTCCCATAATGGTTCATTTTCCAACATTTTTTTATCTAAAATAATTCCATCTGGTTCATATCCTGAAAACCTATCTCCTTTAATTAAACATTCTTTGGGAGCAAAATAAGGTAAGTTTAATCGTCTTATTTCAAAAGTTAATTCTGTAATTAAAAATCCTGCTATTTGTGAATGTTTCCCTTTTGATTTTGGCATTTGAATAATACTTCCGTTGTGTAACTCATACTGATATTCAGTGGATGCAGGATACCATTCAATAAATTCTTCAAAGTCTAAATGGTTATCTTTTAATAAAGACTGTATCATTTTATTTTTTGCTTATTTTTAATAGGTTTTATGCTATGGGTAAGTTACCGAGTAATAGATTTGTTTCGCCATAACAATATCAATCTTTTTGTATGCTAGAAAATCCCAAGAAAGTGTAAATAAATAATCCTAAAAGTATTATCGCAAATAAATTACTCAACCAGTCTCCCCATTTTACATAGAGAGTTTTAGTTTGACGGCGATATATTTCCCCCTGATAGGTTTGATATTGGTCTATGTCAGAAAGCCAGATAGTGTTACCATGGGGGTCAACAATACCAGAGTAGCCTGTATTAGTAGCTCTAGCCATCCAACGGTCATTTTCAATGGCTCTCATTACGTCTTGGGCATGGTGCTGAGAGGGCATCGCTTCGCTGTAGTGAGCATTATTGGAGGATGTGATGATAAATTTGCCCCCTTGTTTAGTTTGTTGTCTAAAATGCTCTCCATAGGCGGATTCGTAACAAATACCGACAATGGCTTTACCTTGAGGAGTTATAAAAATTTGATTTTTTTCCCCTGCAATCAAATGGGCATCGAGGGGGGAAAGGCGGTTGATAAAGTTACCTAAAATGTTGGCAAAGGGTATATATTCGCCGAGGGGTACAAGGTGGACTTTATCATATTGTTTGATTACTTTGCCTTGGGCATCGATACTAAAGAGGCTATTACTAAAGTTATTTTCTTTGCTGCCAAATGCCCCTAAAACAATAGGAGTTTTTTCCTTGATGATGGCGGGGTATAGTTTTGTTTTGGTTTTGATGTCGTCAAAATATAGGGGAATGGCAGTTTCTGGGGTGATAACTAAGTCTACTCCTGCTTGACTCAGTTTTTCGTAACTTTCGGTGTAACGGGCGATCGCCCTTCCGACCCCAGACTCGTACAATTTGATAGTATTAGGTATATTGCCCTGAATTATGCCTACTGTGATAACTTCTTCTGGATTATCAGTTATGGGTTGAGTGTAAAATAAATAACCCAAACCGTGAAAAAACATTAAAACAACTAAACTATAAACAGGTAGTAATAAACCTTTTAACTGATACGTAAAAAGGCTATTTTTATCATTAAAATAGTCATAAAAACTTTTAATTCCTTCAGCCCATAAAGCATTTATTGTAGTGATTATAGCTGTTAAAGTACTAATTCCAGAGAACTTTAATAACTGTAAAATATACAAATTATAAGGGCTTTGACTATAAGAAATAGACGACCACCAAAGAGGAGAAAAACTCCATAATCTCTCAAAAAGTACCCACAAAATAGCCCCTAATAAAATTTTGAAAAAAAGATCATTAACAACTTTCTTAGAATCATCTATATACCTAAGCAAAAAATAAAAACTAGCCCCCCAAGCAACGACGAATCCAGCCCCCCAAAAAGTAATAAAAATCCAAGCAAAAGAAGCAATTAAAATACTATTTAGCCAACTTATTCCCATCCAAGTCATGGGATGAATGCCCGTAATCCAAAACAATGCTAAACCATGATAGCCACATCCCCAAGCCAAGCAAGACATCAGAGTTTTTGGTAAAGACTCTTTTTTGATACCCAGCCAAAGAGGTATCATCGCCACCCAAGCAAAAAACCAATAATTTGTAGGGGCTACCGTTAACCCCATTAAAATACCACCTAAAAAGGAAAATAAAATACTCAAAACTTATTTGTAACTAATAACTAATAACCATTTCCTATTGCCTACCTCAATCTATTACATTAAAATAAAATTGAGACATTGAGATAATTAATACAAAGAATATTGGGCTGGATTTAACCACCGTGAAACCTCTTTTTCTAATTCATAAATATCACGAGAAAAATTCTGTTTTACCCATTGCCCGATAGCATCAAAAGGAGTGAAAACTTCTCCTACTTCCCAATCAATATCTTGTCCGAGGGGAGTAAGATGATTTCCCTGTAACGTTAGGGTAGAAACCATGTTAGGAAAAAGTTGGCTTAAAATGGGTTGTAGTGTTAAAGTTTGGTCAATGTTATCGTTACTAAATTTCACCAACAAATTACGACGGGTTGAATAGTTATCTTTTACGATAGTTTGGGTTTCTTCTGGAGAAGGGGTAAACTCAAATTGTACATTAGGGTCAATTTTCCAATTAGTTTTTATATTATCAGTGATAGATGGAATAATTTGATCCATAAAAGGAATTGCTTTTTGGAGGGGGTAATTATTAAATGAAATAAGAATATTTCCCGCTCTTTCTACTTCAAATAAACTACTAATTAAAAGATGTAATTTACATCCCATACTATGGCCCATACCGTAGATAGGTAAATATTTTAAATCTAGTCCCGTGTTATTGTCTAATCTTTGTAAAAGATTTTCAAATTTGTTCAACACATAAAGAGCTATACTTTTATGGTCTAATGTGTTTATAAAAGGAGTCGCAATAATCAAATATCCTTGAGATGCAAGTTTTTCTAATAGCCAACGATAGGTAATATGAGGTGCTGTGGCCACAAAAGCACCCCCAAGAAAATGTATAATACCGATGGGTTGTGATGGGGTTAACACCCAGTTACCATTTCTTTCTTGCCATTCCATGGAAATATGTTCTAATTTTTGTTATCTTCTAAAGCTATAACCATTATAATCTCATTTAAAAGTGTTGGTTTTCTTACCTCTTCGTTATTAACTGTTGTCTTATGTCTTGTGATGGAAAATGACGGTTAATTATTTGTCTGAAATTTTTAAGAATAATAATTCTTTATGACTCTTTATTCGTAATGTTTTTACTATATATTTTAAATGTTTTCTATTTTTATCCTTACCTATAACGAGGAAATTGATATTGCTGATTGTATAAAATCAGCTTCTGAATGTGATGACATTATTGTAGTTGATTCTTTTAGTAATGATAAAACTATGGAAATCGCTTCACAATTCCCTGTCAAGATTTTTCAACACGCTTTTGAATCCCATGGCAAACAAAGAAATTGGATGTTAGAAAACATTGAAACTAAATATAATTGGGTATATCTATTGGAAGCGGATGAAAGATTTACCCCTGAGTTATTTAATGAATGTTTAGAAGCTGTTAAAAGTAGCGAATATGTAGGCTATTATGTGGCTGAAAAGATGATGTTTTTGGGTAGTTGGATAAAGTATAGTAGCCAGTATCCTCGTCATCAAATGCGTTTGTTTAAAAAAGGAAAGGTTTCTTTTATTGATTTTGGACACGCAGAAAGGGAGGTTTGTGAGGGAGAAGCAGGATATTTGAAAAATATTTATCCTCATTATACTTGCAGTAAGGGATTGAGTCGTTGGTTAGAAAAACATAACCGTTATTCTACGGATGAGGCTATAGAAAGTATTAAACAAAGGGGAGTAAATAAAATTAGATGGAAAGATTTGTTTTTTGGGGAAACGGAGGTAATCCGCCGTCGGGCTTTGAAGGATTTATCTTTTAGGATTCCTTTTAGACCTTTTTTTCGTTGGTTTTATATGTATTTTATTCTTAGGGGTTTTTTGGATGGAAAAGCTGGTTTTGCTTGGTGTGTTTTGCAGAGTTTTTACGAATATTTTATTATTTTGAAGGTTGAGGAGTTGAAACAGAAGGATTAGGCTTTTTTATTTCATTTAGCTATTATTTTTAATTAAAGCATTTTAACTTAATCCCTAATATTTATAAAATAATCTAGCGCACCTTAGTTGTTAATGGTAATTTTTGTTTTATATTTTTTAGGAATGTTGAGAGGTTTTTTCTCTGCTTTTTCTACTGAATGATTATTAATTGTTGGGCTAATTTGATTTAGAAAGTAGTTTAGTTTTTCTTGGATGATAGAATCAGTTTCGTTATTTTTCATGATTAATAAATAGTCAATCATGTATTGAGTCTGAGAAATATTTAGTTTACCTGTTTCCCATCGATTAATTAGTTGATTGAGTCCATATAATCTTTTGAGGGGAGATTCGGCAATTAGATGGTTAATATTTTGTTCAAAGGTTTCTTTTTGGTTGTTTTTTTGTTGATAAAAGTACCAACCCAAAAGGGCAAAAGTGCCACTACTGATTAATCCTTGGAAGATAATGGCTGTAGCTAACCAATGACTATCTATTTCTAACCAAAGTTTAGCACTAAGATAAAGAGCGATCGCCCCTAAACCACTTCCTGCCACCGCCAAGGTAAAACGACGATTATGGGAAGGAAAAAAACGGGAAAATACCTGAAGAGCAGAAAAAGAAACTCCCTGATAATTATAGATAAAAAACAACAGGGCGATCGCCCCTAAACTAGAAAAAATTAAACCCTTATCACCCACCACCATCATTAAACCAACCAAAAACCAACATAGACGACGATAAGTTTTTGGGGTGTATGTAGCACTCAAACCATGAGAAACTTGAGTAAATAATCTTCGAGAAAAATAAAAATTAGACCTTTTAGCCTTCACCATAACATCAAAAACAGTGGCAACAACCAGCCTCCCTTCAGAATAATAATCCTAGCACTAATCCATCATCATCAAAACCTTTTTTTTAGGCAAAAAAAGAGCAAACTTTGGTTCAGTAAGTAACTTTAATATAAAATGAAGTCCAGAAGCAAATAAATAAAACAAATAAAATGAACTCAGGAATCGATTTACAAGGAAGTTTTATAACCTCCCTCATCGACTTAGGATTGTCCCCAGAGTTAGCCAAAACCCTCTGGATACCACTCCCCCTAGTCTTGATGATTATCGGTGCAACCGTGGGAGTATTAGTAACCGTATGGTTAGAAAGAAAAATCTCCGCCGCAGCCCAACAAAGAATTGGTCCGGAATACGCAGGCCCTTTGGGCGTATTACAACCTGTCGCCGACGGTATTAAATTAGTTTTTAAAGAAGATATTACCCCAGCCAAAGCAGATCCATTATTATTTACCTTAGGGCCTGCAGTGGTAGTAATTCCAGTATTTTTATCATATTTAATTGTACCCTTCGGACAAAACCTCGTCATCACCGACTTAAACGTTGGTATCTTTATCTGGATTTCCCTTTCCAGTATTGCCCCTATCGGTTTACTAATGGCAGGTTACTCCTCCAACAACAAATACTCCCTATTAGGAGGTTTAAGGGCAGCCGCCCAATCCATCAGCTACGAAATTCCTCTTGCTCTTGCCGTCCTTGCCGTGGTAATGATGTCTAATAGTCTTAGTACCATCGACATTGTCGAACAACAGTCAGGGTATGGTATCTTGGGATGGAATATCTGGCGCCAACCCGTGGGCTTCCTTATCTTTTGGGTAGCAGCCTTGGCTGAATGTGAGCGTTTACCCTTCGACTTACCCGAAGCAGAAGAAGAATTAGTAGCAGGGTATCAAACCGAATATACAGGGATGAAATTTGCCCTCTTTTACGTGGGGTCCTATGTTAACCTCGTGTTATCAGCCCTCATTGTAGCCGTGCTTTATTTAGGAGGTTGGGACTTTCCTATTCCTATCCAAAACCTAGCTAGTTGGTTAGGAGTAAGCGAAACTACCCCTTGGTTACAGGTACTTACCGCTGCCCTTGGTATTTCCATGACAGTATTAAAAGCATACTTTTTAGTCTTTATTGCTGTATTATTACGTTGGACAGTACCTAGGGTCAGAATTGACCAATTACTCGACTTAGGCTGGAAATTTTTATTACCCGTAGCTTTAGTTAATCTATTGCTTACCGCCGCCCTAAAACTAACCTTCCCCATTGCCTTTGGAGGATAAGGATAAAATTTATACACTGGGCGAACAAACGTTCGCCCTAACTCTCAATTATCCATTATCAATTACTTTCCACCCTCATTGATTGATTAAAAACTGGTGACATCATCATTATCCTTTTTCCATCACAACCATTCCTCCTCCCGTTGCCCTATCATTCGCTTTGCAACCTCCGAGGATATTCGTCAAATTGCCGATATACTCACCTATGGTTTCCATGACTTTGGTAAACTAATGGAGTGGCTTTATCCCCTGATGAAGATGGGTATTGCCGAGGATTTGCGCGATCGCATTTATGCCCATAATTCTGACTATTGCTGTATCGTAGCCGTTATCCCTGCCACCACCACAGAAGCAGAAAAAATAGTCGGCACCGTAGAAGTATCCCAAAGAAGACTATATGGTTGGACTCAAAAACAAAAATTTCCTTACATATCTAACCTTGCCGTAAAAAAAGAATTTCGTCGCCAAGGCATCGCCACCCAACTGCTCAAAAAATGCGAAGAAATTGCCCGAAATTGGGGCTATGATAATCTTTCTCTCCATGTATTAGCCGAAAACAAAACAGGGCAAACAGTCTATCTTCAAAATGGCTACACCATCAAACAAGAAGAAACCAACCTCTATAGTTTATTCATCAAAAACAAACGTCGCCTGTTATTAGAAAAATCCTTTAGTAATAACCCAGAGTAACTCCCATTCATCCCCCATGAATCAAAACGCCCAAAATAATATCTACACTGATTTAGATAAATTCGTTCAAGAAAAACCCCTTTTAATAGTCAATCCAAAAAAGAAAAATGGTCTAATTCTAATTAAAAAATATTATGCCGAATTTGCAGGCCCTGGGGCTATAGTGGGAGGATTTTTTGACCAAGATTTAGTAGATGTTATCCCTGTGGGTAAACTGTCTTTATTTGTACCCCAAAATAGCTCCGAAAAACAGAGGGCATACCTACTCAGGAGACAATGGGTAAAATTAATTCAACAAATTACCAGTAACCCCATTTCCCGTGAAAGGGCGCAAGTTATTCTTAATCAATTTGAACATTGGTTTGATTGTCAAACAGCCGAAAAATTACCCGACGAAGTATTTGCTCTGTTGGTGGGGGTATTACCTGATACCATAAAAAAAACTAGAGATTTAGTCAATCGTTTATAAATTAATTTTAATCTTAAGCCGTGATGAGTCAGTATAATATTGTCAAAACTCCCGTCAAAGTAGGCATTGTCGGCACAGGATACGCCGCCGCTAGAAGGGCAGAAGCCTTTAACGATTCACCCCATACGGAATTAGTGGCGGTAAGTGGTAACACCCCAGAAAAAACAGCTACCTTTGCCCAAACTCATCATCTAAAAACCCTATCTTCTTGGCAAGATTTGATAAGTGATAAAGAAATCGATTTAATTTGTGTTTCTAATGTAAATTATCTCCATGGGCAAATTATTCGTGAAGCCCTTTTGGCAGACAAACACGTTATTGTTGAATATCCCCTCACCATCGACAGTAAAGAAGCCCCAGAATTATTAAATTTAGCCAAGGCAAAAAGAAAACTACTTCATATCGAGCATATCGAACTTTTGGGGGGAGTGCATCAAGCTATTAAACAATATATTTCTAAGATAGGTAATCCTTTCCTTGCTAGTTACGAAACTATTTTGTCTAAACCCAAGGTAGGTAATCATTGGACTTACAATTACCATCATTATGGCTTTCCTCTGATTGCCGCCCTTTCTCGCATCAATCGCTTTACGGATTTGTTTGGGGAGGTGGAAACCGTCAGTTGTAATGCTCGTTTTTGGGATACTCCTGAGAGTGGTTATTTTTCATCCTGTTGGTGTCAGGCACAGTTGATGTTTAAAAATCAGATGGGGGTGAATATTACCTATGGTAAGGGGGATAAATTTGCCCGTAGTGGTAGGGTGTTAACTATCCATGGGGATGAAGGGGTTTTATTGTTTGAAGGGGAAAAGGGTAGGTTAATTCAGGGGGATAAGGTAATGGATTTGGAAGTGGGCAGTCGTCGGGGTTTGTTTACCCAAGATACAGAGGCAGTTTTAGAGCATTTATTAAATGATGCCCCTATTTATACCGCTAATCAGCATAGTGTTTATACTTTGAAGGTGGCTAATGCAGCCCTTGAGTCTTATAAGAGTAAGCAAACTCTGCGGATAGACAATTAACAATTATTATCTTTTGCCCATTGCCCATTGCCCATTGTTTATCTTGCCAAAGTTTGAGATAATCTTGGTTAAACTTTAGTAATCCATGGCTGGTAAATGAACGCAATTATTTCTCCCGATGTTAGTCTTGAACAGTTAAAATCTGCCACTCCTGTTAGGTTAGGGGTAATGGCTTCGGGTAGTGGTAGTAACTTCGAGGCGATCGCCCATGGTATTATTAATGGAGAATTAAATGCTAAAATTGAAGTCCTAATTTACAATAATCCTAATGCTACGGTGAGAGAAAAGGCTGAAAAACTAGGCATCAAGGCAGTTTTACTTAACCATCGAGATTTCCAAAGCCGTGAAGAATTAGATCAAGCCATCGTCGAAGTATTCAAAAACCATGGGGTAGAGTGGGTAGTGATGGCAGGATGGATGCGCATTATTACCAACGTATTATTAAATGCCTTCCCCCGAAAAGTGATTAATATTCACCCTAGTTTATTACCTAGTTTTAAAGGAATAAATGCCGTTGAACAAGCCTTGGAAGCAAAGGTTAAAATTACAGGATGTACTGTCCATTTAGTAGATTTGGCGGTGGATAGTGGCCCGGTTTTAATTCAGTCGGCGGTGCCTATCCAGGAAGGTGATACCCCCGAAACCCTACATAAACGGATTCAAATCCAAGAACATCTTATCATGGTAAGGGCGATCGCCCTTTTAGCCCATCTTGAAAATTAGTAAACTATTATGCAAGAAACAAGACTAAATATCTTACTCACAGGCATCGGCAACCAAATCATCGACTTTTTTAGTAACCCTTGGCGCCGACTATCCCTTAATGTAATTGCTTTCTTACTAGGTTTCTTTCTTGCTAACACCATCTCCTCCATTGCTGGGCAAGCAGCGAGATGGGATGTCACCTTTGCCTTTTTTTTCCTACTCTTCACCGAAGGCTCAAATATTATCATTTACAAAAATCGTAACCCCAACAAACCCCTTTGGCGTACCACCCTCAACGCCTTTAAAATCGGTTTTGCTTATTCTTTGTACCTCGAAGGACTCAAATTGGCATCTTAGTTGCCACAAGATTAGCTAAGATGAATTAACTAGCGATTCCCATTACCCCATACCTTCCCCCTAGGTGGCTATGACTCCTAAAGCCTCATCTTTGCAGCGAAAATCCCCCCGCTTTACCCTTCGTTGGGTTTTAATTGTTCCTTTTTTAGTACAAATCATTACCACGGTAGGTATAGTTGGTTATTTGTCATATCGCACAGGGCAAAAAACCATAGAAAATTTAGCTGATCAATTATTAACAGAAACGAGCGATCGCACCTTAGAATATTTAGATAACTATTTAGGAAAAGCAGAACAAGTAAACCAAATTAATGCTAATGCTTTTCGTACAGGAATCATCAACCTAGAAAATGATCAAGACAACCTACCCCAATACTTTTATGGCAAAATCCGAGAGTTTAATTTAGGTTATCTCAACTTTACTGACTTAGTAGGAAATTATGTTGGTGTCGGTTACGGCTATCATCAAAATACCAACGTAGAAGTGGCAATTATCAACAGTGATAATCCTAACCAAAAAATATACTACCACGTGGATCATCGAGGCAATCTTCTTGGCATTGCCGACATAGAAGAAAATCCCCCCCCATTAAAACCTTGGTATCAACAAGCCCCTCAATGGAGTCCTATTTATCCTTGGAATAGTGAAAACGCTTTTCCCCCCATTCTCGGCATTTCCCACTCAACCCCTGTTTATAATAGCGACAATACTTTAATCGGTATTTTATCCATAGACTTGCAACTAGAGCAAATTAACCAATTTTTACAACAGCTAAACCTTCAAGAAGGTAGCGTTACCTTTGTCATTGACAAAGAAGGACTAATGATTGGTAGTTGTAACCAAGACTTTTTAGGGAGTATTGTGGATAGTCGTAGCCAAAGAATATCCGCCCCTAACTGCGAATATCCACTGGTAAAAGAAGTAACACAAATCCTCACAGACAATTATCAAAACTTTGATAATATTACCAGAGAAACCACCATTAAATCCCCTAGCAGCAGTGGTAAACCCTATATAAAAGTTACTCCCTATCAAAATGACATAGGAATTGATTGGCTTGTCATTACCATATTACCTGAGTCGTTGTTTATGGATGAAATCAGGAATAATGTTGAAACTACCCTTCTTTTTACCGCCCTTAGCTTGGTGTTTTCTGCCTCCGTGGGTTGGTTAGTGGCAAAAAAAATAGGTAAACCCATTCAGCAGTTAAGTAAATCAACCGTAGAAATTGCTCAAGGCAACTGGCAAGGGGGCATCATTGATTATAAACCAAGCACCATCAAAGAGCTTGACATTCTATTCTTTTCCTTCAGTGAAATGGCCCAGCAATTACAAGCCTCTTTTATCGAAAAGGAAAAAGCTCTTAATGAATATCAAAAAATGTATGAGCAAGTCGTTCAAACTCAAACGGATTTTGTGTTACGCTCGGAGGTTGATACTACTATCATTTTTGCTAATCCAGCCCTATGTGAAGCCCTAGGATGTACCCTAGAAGATATACAAGGTAAGTCTTGGGGAGATTTTGCTGATCCAGAAGACTTAAAAGAAACCATTATTCAGATTGCTAATTTAACCCCCCATAATCCTACTTTTGTCACCGAAAAGCATAATTATCAGGAAAATGGTGGTTATGGTTGGACACAATGGATTAATCAAGGGATTTTTGATGATCAAGGAAATTTAATTGAGATACAATCTGTAGGTAGAGATATTACAGTTTTAAAACAAAAGGAATTAGAGTTACAGGCTTCCCAAAAAAGACTCGAATCAATTTTAAATAATGCCCCCCTAGAAATGTGTGTTAATGATTTGGATGGGCGTATGTTGATTGTTAATGATTCTTTTGCCCAAACTTTAGGTAAAACTCCTGATGAAGTTATCGGTAAAAACTACGAAGACATTTTTTCCGAGACTGAAACGAAGATGATTCGGAAACATGATCAAGTCTTGATTGAAACTGGGCAACCCATAATTTTTGAGCAAGAATTTCTCATTGATGGTAAGCTAAAAGCCTTCTTGGTTAGTAACTTTTTAATTCCCGATGACCAAGGACAATATAATCATATATGTTCTATGGCTTTTGATATAAGCGATCGCAAAGAAGCTGAAAAGGCTCTAAAAGAAAGCAACACCCGATTTCGCCGTCTTACCCAAAATGTCCCTGGCATAGTCTATCAATATATCATCGATAAGGACGGTAATGATCGCTTTACCTATATTAGCCCTAAATCACAAGAGATATATAACCTCAGCCCCGAAGAAATCATCCAAGATAGTAGTGTATTATGGCAAAAAGTTCACCCTGATGATGTAGCTTCCCTTATCAATGCCGTTGACACCTCTGCCACCAACCTAGAACCCTTTACATCAAGGCATCGTATAATTTTAGCAAATCATGTCATAAAATGGGTTGAAGCCACTGCTGCCCCCGAAAAACAGCCCAATGGTGACATAATTTGGGATGGGTTGATTAGAGATATAAGTGAGCAAAAAATAGGGCAACAGAAGTTACAAGAAAGTGAAAGAAGATTTCGCCGTTTGAGCGAAAATGTGCCAGGAGTAATTTATCAATATGTAGTTACTCCTGAAGGTAAGGAGAAGTTTATTTATGTTAGTCCAAAATGCAAAGAAGTTTGTGGTATTGAGCCCTCAAAACTTTTAAAATCTAGTCTGTTTCTTTGGGAAAAAGTGCTTCCTGATGATATTATTACTATTCGAAAAAAAATTGCAAAATCTCTGAGTTCCTTAAGTGCTTTTTATGCAGAATTTCGTCTGAAAAAAGGCGACAATAATCAAGAATGGTCATGGTTTGAAGCCTGTTCGGTGCCAGAAAAACAAGTTAATGGAGATATATTATGGGAAGGATTTTTAACTGATATTACTACTCGTAAAAAAGCAGAAATTGCCATTACCAATGCCAAAGAAAAAGCAGAAAAAGCCACTCAAGTAAAAAGTGAATTTTTAGCGAACATGAGTCATGAAATTCGTACTCCCATGAATGGAGTAATTGGTATGATAAAGTTATTAGAAGATACTCCCCTATCAGAGCAACAATTAGACTTTGTGCAAACCATCCGTGATAGTGGCGAAACTTTGCTAACCATTATTAATGACATTCTTGATTTTTCTAAAATTGAGTCGGGTAATTTCAACCTTGAGAAACACATCGTAAATTTACCTAATATCATTGAATCCGTTGTCAAATTGTTTAAGCAACAGGTGCGGGAAAAACGTATTGATTTGATTTATCATCTCCACCAAGATTTGCCTACCTTTATCTATGGTGATTCTTCCCGTTTACGACAGATTTTGCTCAATTTAGTGGGTAATGCCGTTAAGTTTACCGAAAAAGGACAAGTTTTTTTATCGATTATCAGTCAAAAGATTACCGACAATCATCAGGAAATCCTTATTACCATCAAGGATACAGGAATCGGTATTAAGGGCGATCGCATTTATCACCTATTCCAACCCTTCACCCAAGCCGACAACTCCATCAGCCGCCGTTACGGAGGCACAGGATTAGGATTAACCATCAGTAAAAGCCTAGTAGAATTAATGGGAGGCACCATCTGGGCAGAAAGTAGCGGTAAAATCGGTGGCAACCCCCCCCTCCAATGGCAACCCCAAAACCAAACTTGTGAATTTCATGGTACAACCTTTTACTTTACTATCTTTGCCGAAATTCCCACCATTCCATTGATGCCCTCTCAGTTAGAAAACGAAAACAACAATAACCCCCAAGACTTACAACTATCAACCCACCTCAAAATTTTATTAGCAGAAGACAACCTCGTTAATCAGAAAGTAGCCCTACTCACCCTCAAAAAAATGGGTTATCAAGCAGACACCGCCAAAAACGGAGTAGAAGTATTAGAAAAAATAGAACATAATTTCTATGATGTTATTCTAATGGATGTACAAATGCCAGAAATGGATGGTTTAACCGCCACCAGAATGATACGCAGTCGCCCCAACCTACCCCAACCGCACATCATCGCCCTTACCGCCAACGCCCTCGACGGTGATAGCCAAATTTGTCTCAATGCAGGAATGAATGATTACATCTCCAAACCCCTACGCATAGAAGCCCTTCAAAAAGCACTCACAAAAGTAATAGAAAATGAATAATGAAACCACTCATTACCCCTTGTGGTACCATATAAACTTGCTTAAGTTAATCAACAAAAATAATGCGCGTCGTCTTTTTTGGTACACCAGATTTTGCCGTTGCCACCCTTTCCAAACTATTATCCAACGAAAATCATCAAGTAATTGCTGTCGTCACCCAACCAGATAAACGTCGGGGCAGAGGAAGTAAAATGATTCCCTCCCCCATCAAAAAAATAGCACTGCAACATAATCTCCCCGTTTGGCAACCAAATCGCATTAAAAAAGATCAAGATACCCTAGAATTATTAGAAGCTACCCAGGCAGATGTTTTTGTAGTCGTTGCCTATGGGCAAATTTTATCATCCCAAATACTCCAGATGCCTAAACATGGATGTATCAATGTTCACGGCTCAATTTTACCTCAATATCGAGGTGCTGCCCCTATTCAGTGGAGTATCTATGATGGCAAAAAAGAAACAGGCATCACTACCATGTTAATGGATGAGGGTATGGACACAGGGGCAATGTTACTCACTGCCACTACTCCCATTTCTTTGTTTGACAATAGTGATACCCTCGCCCAAAAACTAGCCACCCAAGGTGCTGATTTACTGTTAGAAACCCTTGCCAAACTTCCAGAAATCAATCCCATTGCCCAAGATGATAACCTTGCCACCTATGCCAGATTAATTGATAAGGAAGATTATCCCATTGATTGGACAAAATCTGCCTCACAAATTCATAATCAAATTAGGGCTTTTTATCCCAACTGTTTTACTACTTTTAGGCAACAAAAATTAAAAGTTAGCGCTAGTTTTCCCCTCACAGACATAGAAAATATTGAATTTCCCCCAGAATTTACCAAAATAAAATCTTACCTATCTGATATAAATTCAGTAAAAGGAGGAGTGGGAAAAGTGGTAAAAACTATCAAAAATTTTGGTTTTGTAGTTCAAACAGGCTCAGGTTTGCTATTAATATTAGAGGTACAATTAGCAGGTAAAAAGTTACAATCTGCTTGGAATTTTATTAATGGCACTCGTTTGGAATTAGGGGAATATTTGGGCTAAATAAATTATCTTTTAATTCACGATACACCATTGATGTAAGACATATTCAACACATTTATTTTGTATTAAAGGATCTTTTTCTACAATGGTTTTTGCTTCCTCTATACAGTCAGCTTTAAAAATTAACATACCTCCCTCATCATCATTCCAGTAGCCTGTTTTGGCTTCATGTCCTAATTTATTTAGCTCTTTTACATATTCTAAGTGGGCGGGAACATACTTATCGAAAATATGTTTAGGAACTATTCCTCTTTCTATTTTTACAAACCAAGCCATAACTTTTTGTGATTTTTTAAAACTTTTTTATTTTATATTATTTTATCCACTTTTTTGTACAAAATTAGATCTTCTGAATGGGAATTAAGGTAAATAATAAAACTAATATTTTTTTAATTTTCCATGGTCAAAATTGCTCGAACTAAATGATCTTGACTATGCAATTCAAAACCGAGTTTACGACAAAGATTTTGCATGGCGTGGTTGTCCATTAGCATATCAGCCCTGAGATATTTAATGCCTTCTTGGTGGGCAATATTAATCATGCTTTGGGTTAGTAAGGTACCTAAGCCCTGATGTTGATAGTTATCTTTGATTAATAAACCAATTTCAGCGGATTCTAAGTCTCCATGAAGTCTGCTTAACCGTGCGATCGCCCTTATTTCACCCATATTATCACAAGCTACTAAAGCAATCTCTCGATCATAGTCAATAAAACAAATACGGGCTAAACGCTCATGGGAAATCAAAGATTGACGACTGATGGAGTGGAAAAAGCGAAAATATACCGATTGCTCAGACAATGCGGTACAAAAATTAACTATCTTTGGTTCATCTTCTGGGCGGATGGGGCGGATGGTAAAGCGATCGCCATTATTCAAGGTATGATGACTGATATATTGAATGGGATAAGGACGAATGGCAGGGCTGGGTATATCTTCTAGTTTCGTCTCGGGGGGATATAACAACACCCTTGCATCCAAACTTATCAACTCATCTTCATTGGCAAGGAGAGGATTTATATCGATTTCCTTGATAAAAGGTTGTTCGATTACTAATTGACTAAACAACACCAAAATTTGCTCTAATTGGGCAATATTTACAGGTTTTCTACCCCTTATCCCCTGTAGGGCAGTAAATATATTAGTACGCTCGATTAAACGCCGTGCCAGAGTCGTATTTAGGGGCGGTAAACCAAGGGCTTGATCCTTAAATACCTCCACCAATTCGCCCCCTGTGCCAAATAATAACACCGAGCCAAATTGAGGATCATCACTACTACCCAAAATTAATTCATAACCCGTGAGGTCAACCATGGGTTGCACCGTCACCCCCAAAAAGTCGTTTTCACTGACCCCATTTTTTATGGTCTCGAAGGCTCTTATAACGGCTTCTTCATCCCCCAAATTTAACTTAACACCCCCCACATCAGTTTTATGGGTAATAGTCTCAGAATGCAATTTAAGCACCACAGGATAACCGATTTTAGAGGCGATCGCCCCTGCTTCCTCAGTATTAAGAGCGATACGAGTTTCCACCGTGGGGATGCCATAGGCTTTGAGTAACTGTTTCGACTCATATTCCGTTAGCAAAATGCGCCCCGTAGCTTGAGCATGACCAATTATTTTAGAGGCTAAAGGGCGATCGATCAACTCCTGAGAATCAGCAAAACTAGGAGTCTCATAGAGAGCATTAAGATTATTACTATAACGCCACATCAAATTAAACAACCGTGCAGCATCATCAGGATAACTCTGGGTGTAAACATTAGCATGATTCAGTATTTCTCTCCCCGTCGCCACCGTGCTACCCCCCATCCAACTCGCCAAAATAGGCTTATGTTTAATTTTTTTTGCCACCTCCAACAAAGCCTCCGCCGTCGTAGTAGGATCAGTCATATCCTGAGGAGTTAAAATAACCAATAACCCATCACTATTATCATCCTGCGATGCAATTTCCAAAGCCTCGGCATACCTTTGGGGGGTAGCATCACCCAAAATATCAATAGGATTACTACGACTCCAATGGAGAGGTAAAATAGCATCCAATTTTTTAATAGTTTCCTCACTCAAATGGGTTAACTTACCCCTCCCCCAAGTCAGCGCATCCGTCGCCAATACCCCCGGGCCTCCAGCATTAGTTAAAATAGTCAAATTCTTACCCTTCGGGCGTGGCTGCTTCGCCAACAACTCCGCCATATTAAAAATCTCGCTGATAGTATCTACCTGTACAACTCCGCACCGCCGAAAAGCAGAAGCCAACACCTCATCACTGCTAGTCAACGCCCCTGTATGGGAAGCTGCCGCCTTAGCCGCCTCCTCCGTACGTCCCCCCTTAATGACAATTATCGGCTTAGTTAAAGCCACCTCCCGCGCCGCCGAAATAAAATCCCTCGCATTACCGATGGACTCCATATAAATAACGATACTCTCAGTTTGAGGATCATCCCCCAAATAATAAATTAAATCCCCCCAATTAACATCCAACATCGAACCGATGGACACAAAAGCACTAAAACCCAAATTTTCCTGCAAACTCCAATCCAAAATCGAAGTACAAAAAGCCCCACTCTGACTGATAAAGCCCACATTGCCAAGGCCAGGGCTAGTACTAGCAAAACTAGCATTTAATCCAGAAGAAGGACAGATTAAGCCCAAACAATTGGGACCTATTATTCGTAAATTACCTTTTTTTGCTTCCCTTAATATTTCCTGCTCCAACTTTATCCCCTCAGCCCCAATTTCCTTAAACCCCGCAGAAATAATAATCGCTCCTTTGACCCCCGTTTCCACACACTCACGAATCAAAGCAGGTACCGTGGGCGCTGGGGTGGCAATAATGGCTAAATCTACCGATTCTGGTAACTCCTTGAGACTAGGATAAGCCCTAATACCCAAAATACTTTTACGTTTGGGGTTAACAGGAAAAACCGTACCCCCAAAAGGATGACTAATTAAATTCCAAAGTAGGGTACGCCCAACACTACCTTCTTTTTCCGTTGCCCCAATTAATGCTACCGATTTGGGTGCAAACATAAACTTGAGGGGATTGTAATAAGTGCGCATGATATCATGGGCTTTATCTGTTCTCATGGGAATTAATTATCATCTTTTTCCTACAGCTTGATTTTATCCCATTATTTTTGTCTGAGCTTATTTTTTAGCTTTCTAACTTAACTTTTTATAATTGTCAATCAATGGTTAATGGTTCATTGCTACAATGAATCTACTGCTAAAGCCTATGAATAATCGATGATTGAACAATTAAAGCGTTTTCCTACCATTGAAAGAATTATCCAGCAAATAGAGTCTTTGCCCCCTCTCAAAACTGAGGAGTCTATTTTATTTCGTGTATTGGTACAGTTGATGGTGATTGTGGGTATCGTGGCGACGGATGTGGCGGCGGTGAGTCAATTTCCGATGAGTGTTTGGGCTATTCCTTTGAGTATTTTGGGGGGGGTGGTAAGTTGGCATCGTCGTAAGGAAAAAAACGTTACTTTAAAATTTATCCTTGCCATTGCTATGGTTGCCACTTTGTTTTTCTTTTTGGGTAATCTAATACGCAGTTTGTTTGATAATCGTTTAGTGTTGGCGGAGTTTTTGGTACAGTTGCAAGTTTTACATAGTTTCGATTTACCTCGCCGTAAGGATTTGGGTTATTCTATGGTGATTGGTTTTATTTTAATCGGGGTGGCTGGTACTCTTTCTCAGACGGTGGCTTTTGCACCTTGGTTATTATTGTTTCTTTTGGTTACTATTCCGACGATGATTTTGGATTATCGTTCTCGTATGGGTTTACCGACTTATGAGAGTGAGTATAAGGCTAATACGGATAATAAACATCAGAAGCAGTCGGAGAAAACTAAACAGTGGTTAAAAAATTCTCCTTTGTCTCCGAAAAAGATTACTTCTTTTTTGACGGTTACTCTTGCTATTGGGTTGTTAATTTTTACGATTATGCCTCGTTATCCGGGGTATCAGTTACAAACTTTTCCTGTGAGTGCGCCTGAAGGGTTGGAAGATCTTGATTTTTCTCAGGCTGATCGGGGCATTGTTAGCCCGGGTTATAATCCTGATGGTAGTGGTGCTGGGGGTGGTGGTACTTCTGGGGAAGATGGTGCGGGTAGAGGGCAGGTGGATGATACTTTTTATTATGGTTTTAATACTACCATGGACCAAAATTTGCGGGGTAGTATTAGTAATCCGAAGGTGGTTTTAAGGGTGCGATCGCAATCACCTGGATTTTGGAGAGCTTTGGCTTTTGATCATTACACTGGGCAGGGTTGGGATATTTCGAGGGATGATCAAACCATGGATGTCGATCGCAATCGTTGGAATTTCCAATTCAATTTTTCTTTGCCCAATGTGTTGGGGGAAACGGAGAGGGTAATTCAAACTTTTACGGTGGTTTCTGATTTACCTAATATTATTCCTCTTTTATCTTCTCCAGATCGCCTTTATTTTCCCACAGAACAAATAGCCATTGATACGGAGGGTAGTTTGCGATCGCCAACAGGCTTGATTGAAGGTTTAACCTACACGGCGGTATCAAAAGTACGAAACCGCAATCAAACTCAGTTATCCCAAGCAGGGAATAATTATCCTGAATCTATCTCTGATTATTATTTGGATGTACCCCAAAATATTCGAGATTTGGTGAGGGAAAAAGCCGAGGAGTTGTTGGTAAAATCTCCTAGTCAATTAACCTCCAATTATGCCAAAGCGTTATATCTTGCTCAGGCTATCAAACAAAATTATCGCATCGATCCCGATATTCCACCCCTAGAGGAGGGCGAAGACTTAACCCAAGCCTTTCTGGAAACCTATCAAGGGGGTTATCCTGATCATTTTGCCACCGTATATACCCTTATGTTGCGATCGCTCAATATCCCTGCTCGTTTAGTAGTGGGCTTTGCCCCCGGCAACTTCAACCCCTTCACAGGATACTATGTCGTACGTAATACCGATGCCTACGCCCTCACAGAAGTCTATTTTCCCGACTATGGCTGGTTTTATTTTGATCCCCTTCCAGGTAACGAAATCATCCCTCCATCCGTGGATGACGACAACACCTTCGGAGTATTAGGACAACTGTGGGATTGGGTTGCTAGTTGGTTGCCTTCCCCCATTGTCGATTTTGTCACCATAGTATTTACCGACATTATTGATACCATTTCCGATTTCCTTTCTTCTCCCTGGCTAACTCGTCTGTGGGCATTTTTTACGGGTAGTTTTACGGGTATTTTGCTAGGCTCAATGGTGTTAATATTCCTTGGGTTTATCGGCTGGTTAGGGTTTAACTTACTTCAAAAACAATTGTATCGTCTTCGTTTAGCAAAGTTAGATCCCATGGAGAAACTATACCTCGAAATGATTGATTTCCTAATAGAAAAAGGTTATCCCAAACATAAAGCCCAAACTCCGAGGGAATATGCCCAAAGATTACGGGAATTTTTAGCTACTGAACAACTAGAAATTATTGATTTAATTTCAGATAATTTTGTGGCTTGGTATTATGGTAAACAAGACTACAACATTGATTATTTACGAAGCCAATATAACTTATTAAAAAGTAGTTTTAAATCGAAAGTAAGTAAGCAAAAAATAATAATTGATAATTAATAATAATAAATAACTAAGTAGAGTTATGCTCTGTAAACTAATAGGGAGGCAAGGGGCTAAGGGATATGAGGCAAGGGGCTTAAGCCCCTTGTTAAAGAAATTGTAGAAAACAAAAAATACTAATGGAACTTATAAAAGAATTATGGCAGAAGAAGAATTTAACCAATGGAGTCAAGAAGAATGGGAAAACACTATCCTAAACTTTGCCAATTTACAAGGAGAAATTAACTATAAACAAGCTCAAAAATCTTTACAAAATTTACTAGATAATCTTGACCTTAAAAAAGAAGAAAAAATAGGATTAGAAACTGATATTGGACAACTAACAGCAATGTTAGAAAAACTAGAAAACTCTGTGATTCAAATTGCCGCCTTTGGCATGGTAGGCAGGGGAAAATCTAGCGTTTTAAACGCCTTAGTGGGGCAAGAAATATTTATCACTGGCCCTTTGCATGGAGTAACCCAAGATATAAGTCAAACCCACTGGCAACTCAACCAAGAAAGTATTGGTAATGGATTGGGTAATGTGCAACGGTTGATTAATTCTAGTGCTAATGCTCAAATTCAGTTGATTGATACCCCCGGCATTGATGAAATTGACGGGGAAACGAGGGAGGCTTTAGCCCATGATTTGGCTAGTCAGGTGGATTTAATTTTATTTGTGGTGTCGGGAGATATTACAAGGGTGGAGTATCAAGCGCTTTCTCAGTTGCGGGAAGTGGGTAAACCGATGATTTTGGTGTTTAATAAAATTGATCAATATCCCGATGCCGATCGCACCGAAATCTATGAGACAATTAGAGATAAGAGGGTAAAAGAGTTATTGTCCCCCGATGAAATTGTCATGGTGGCGGCATCTCCTTTTATTTCTGTGGCGCTGAGGAATAAAGAAGGTAAATTAAAGGTTAGTCGTCGTCGGGCAGAGCCTCAAATCGAAGATTTACAGCTAAAAATCCTTGAAATTCTCCATCGAGAGGGAAAATCTCTCGTTGCCCTCAATACCATGTTATTTACAGGTAATATTAACGAACGATTGGTACAAAGAAAATTATCAGTTAGGGATGATAACGCCGAAAAAATTATCCAAAAAGCCGTGATGACTAAAGCCAGTGCGATCGCCCTTAACCCCGTAACCGCCCTAGATTTGTTCACAGGGGCGATCGTTGATGTGGCGATGATTTTAAGCCTTTCCCACCTATATAACATCCCCATGACCCAAAAAGGAGCCTTAGGGCTACTAAAAAAAATAGCTTTCAGCATGGGAGGTATTACCGCCAGTGACATCCTTATTACATTTGGTTTAAGTTCCCTCAAAGGAGTATTAGGCTTAACCACCCCCATCACAGGAGGATTAAGCCTTGCCCCTTATCTCTCCATCGCCATTACCCAAGCAGGAGTGGCAGGAGTCTCCACCTACGCCATTGGGCAAGTAACAAAAGTTTATCTCGCCAACGGCGCTTCATGGGGCGAAAATGGTCCCCTAGCAGTGGTAGAAAACATCATCAATTCCCTTGATGAAACCTCAATTTTAAACCGTATCAAATGGGAATTAAAAGCCAAATTAAAAACTACTAAACCGCCAATAATTGATCCCAATCTTGGCTAGGGGCATCCTCTTGGGCGACAATTTCCAAAATTTTGCCATCAGTTTCTGGGCGAGAAATCACCTCAACACATACCTGCGCCACTTTTCTACGGGGAATAGAGCCTTCCTCTAGGGTATCAGCGCCCCTTACCACCAAGGGATATAAATTGTCTTCATTTTTTAACCCCCCAGGCCTGACGATAGTATAATTTAAGCCACTATCTATTAAATACTTTTCTGCCTGTTTTTTCCAAAACAACACCAACCCAAATAAATTGAGAGGATGGAAAAACTTCGATACACAAAGGGAAGTAACAAAAATAAATTTATTTATCTCTGCTTTTTTCGCACAATCAATTAAATTTTTACTGCCCTCAAAATCCACCTTATAAAACGCCGTAATATCCCAACTAGGGGTTGCTCCCGTGGCACAAATTACCACATCACAATCTTTTAAAGCATTTTCTAAAGTTGTAGGTTTTAAAACATCCCCCATAACAACCTCCACCGAAGGGGGTAAAATCTCCTTAGCCTTAGCTTCATCCCTCACCAAAGCCCTAACTTCCATCCCTTTTTCTACCAACTCTTGAACAATTCTTCTTCCTGTTTGCCCCGTAGCCCCTGCCACTAAAATTTTCATAAAATGTACTATTTTTTTGATAATAATTACGATGATTCCATGGTATCAATTTGTTTAAAGTGGGAAATAATGCGAATCGTAGTAATATTGACAATTAAATTGCTCTATTTTAGTCTGAACTAGAGGTTAAATATTAATTACCATCAGTCATAATCAATCTTCATTAATAGTTAAAATTCAAAATAATCATGACCATTTATTTCGTCGGTGCGGGGGTAGGGGGTATCGACTATTTAACGGTAAAAGCCCATGGTTTAATTTGTAAGGCTGATGTAGTCATTTATGATGCGTTGGCTGATGATAACATTCTCAAAATTACACCACCCCATTGTTTACAAATTAATGTGGGCAAAAGAGGGGGACAAATTAGCACTCCTCAAGATAAAATCAATCAAATGTTGATTAATTATGGTCAATCGTATAATAATGTAATTCGTCTGAAAAGTGGAGATCCTGGCATTTTCGGTCGTCTTAGTCCAGAATTAAGGGCGATCGCCCCTTATAATATTGATTATGAGCTAGTACCTGGTATATCATCTATTTTAGCCGCTCCTTTATGGGCGGGGGTAAGCCTGACAGAAAAAAATAACAGTCAAAATTTTGTGGTGATTAGTGGACATAATCCTGAATCCCTTGACTGGCATATTCTCTCCCAAATCGACACCCTCGTTATTTTGATGGGGGCTAAAAATCTTCCACGCATCATTGATTTTTTAATTAAGGGCGATCGCCCTTCAAATCGTTCTATTATAATCATAAAAAATGCAGGGAGAAACAATCAACAAATATGGACTGGGACATTAAATAATATACTGAGCAAAACCGAAGGAATAGCTCTCTCTCCATGTGTTATCGTAATTGGTAATGTGAACTGATTATTAACTAAGACTATGGGAATTTTTGAAGATTTTAGTAATTTTTTAGAATCTCGATTAGAAGAATTTTTAAATAGTAATCCAAAACTTAAACTAGAAGTTTTATCAGAAGAATTAATAGCTCAAGAAAAAGAAACTATTAAACTTATTTTAAAGCTAAAAGCTGAACTTCAAAAATTAGAGCAAGAAATTACACAATTAGGCAAAGACATTCAAAAATGGCATCCTCGCATCGAAAAAGCAAGACAATCAGGTCGTTATGATTTAGCTCAACAAGCTGAAATGAGAGAAATTAGTCTTCTTCAACAGGGAAAAATAGCTTGGGAAAAAATGGAAGACACTAAGAAAAAAATTGCCCAGTCAAGAGAAATTCTTGCATCCATTGAAGATAAACAAAAAGAAATTCAACTGAAAATGAAACAAGCTCAAAGTACCTATAATACTCCTAAATATTATAATTCCTCCTCTCAATATTCTACTTACAACGACACTTTAGATCCCCTCGAAGAGAAATTCCAACAATGGGAAGTTGACCAAGAATTAAAGGATATGAAAGGAAAGTAAAACACTCCACAATAAATGTAAATAATCATTACAAAATTTACTTTTTTATTGACTTTTTTCCCTTATACTGAGATAATAAAGAGGTTTACAGCATAATGGAAATCTGTGTGTTTATACCAAAAAATGCAAACATTCCCATTATATAGTAATAACATATCCACAGGGTGTTCAAACCTCAAAATAATATAAAGAGTGCAGAAAAAGGTTAATCAGGATACCAAAACATTCCCTTAATGCCTTCAGGATCTAGGATAAAACCTAAACGACGATAAAACTCTACCACTTGAGGATCTGCAAATAGAGTAACATTACTAATATCATCACTACGTAACTTGCGAATCATATATTGCATTAAAACCTTACCTAATCCCTTATTCTGAAAACGGGGGTGAATGACCACATCCCAAATAGTGGCATTAAAAGCATGGTCAGAAGTCGCACGGGCAAAACCAATCATGATTTTTTTATTGCCTCTAACCTCCCAAGCAGAGACGACGAGATAACTATGTTCAAGGGCTTTTCTTACCTTGCGCAGGGGGCGCCTAGCCCAGCCAACAGAGTCACAAAGTTCTTCTAATTCATACAAATCGATTTCTTCATGGGTGCTAAAGTATATTTGGCTGTTACCAAATTTATCAGGATTTAGCGATACCCAATCTCTATTATCATTGTTAGCGTTAGAGCTATCGTTGTTGTTTGTTTTTGTAAATAATTTTTGCAACCAAACCATGCCCGTGTGGCTAGAGTTAGATGTTTGTAGTTTTTAAAACGTTCATTGAGTCTAGGGTTAAACTTTTCTCAACAACCTTCTAAGCATCATATCATAAAGAATTGAGAATGAATAATGAATATTAAGAGCATTTTAACCTCCTCTCTAATTCTAATCTGCTAAGACTTTAACTAATTGTTGTAAATCTCTAATCTCGTGGGTTGCCATGAAGGAAAAACGTAGTCGGCTAATGGGTACTGTGGGGGGGCGAATAGCTGGTACATAGAAACCATGCGATCGCAATTTAGACGACATACTTAGGGCTTCGGGAGCATCTTTGAGGGGTAAACATAAAATTGCCGAATCTGAGGGTAAAATAGTTAGGTTAGCTTCACTACATAGTTTTTTAAGAAAATTAATATTAGTCCATAGATTATGACGACGATGAGCCTCGGTGCGAATGATATTAACCCCCGTTAAAGCTGCTGCTGTATCCGCTATGGAGAGGGCTGTCGTATAAATCCAAGTTGGGCAACGATTACGCAAAAAATCAATTAATACCTCGCTCCCTGCTACATAACCCCCCAAACTACCGACAGCCTTACTCAGGGTACCAATTTGAATAATACGTTCACTTTTAAGTTCAAAATGTTCTACGCATCCAGCCCCATGCTTGCCTATTACCCCTGTACCGTGGGCTTCGTCCACCATTAACCAACAGTCAAATTTTTGTGCAATATCTAACAACAGAGGCAAAGGGGCAATATCTCCATCCATACTAAAAACGCTGTCGGTGATAATCAGACAATGGCGAAAGTGCGATCGCACTTTAGTTAGTCTATCTACCAAATCTTCACAGTTAATATGTTGATATTCCACCGTGTGGGCTTGGCTCAATTTTGCCCCATTTTTAAGACTAGAATGGTTATATTCATCCCCTAAAATGAGGTCTTTTTTGCCCATTAAAGCCGAAATAGTACCTAAATTAGCTAAATATCCCGAACTAAAAACAAGGGCTTTGGGGGTTTGTTTTAAAGAGGCGATCGCCCTTTCTAAATCATCATGAAGGGTTCTATGACCGCTTAATAGACGAGATCCAGTGCTACCATTACCATAACGCTCTATAGCTTCTATTACTGCTTGTTTAAGACGAATATCTGTGGCTAACCCTAAATAATCATTACTAGCAAAATTAATTAACCGCTCACCATCAATGGTGATAGTATATCCCGACAAATCAGTTATTTTTTGCTCCTGTCGATACCAATTAGCCTTTTTGATAGTAGAGAGGGATTTTTGTAAATGTTGTCCTAGAGAATCATTCATGAAAACTTTTAAACAGTGAAAGTAAATTGACAATTGACCATGGACAATCCACAATAAATGAAGTTAAAAATCAGTTTTTATTCCTCAATTAATCAGTAATTTTATCAAAATTTTGGCTATGTTTTTATTAATTCCAGCCGCAGGTGTGGGCAAAAGAATGGGTGCAAAAGGCAACAAACTACTATTAAAATTAGAAAATAAGCCCCTCTTGGCATGGACATTAATCAACGCCGAAAAATCTCAGGAAATTGAATGGATAGGAATTATGGGGCAACCCTACGACTTTGAAGAATTTACCCAAATTATTGAACAATTATCCCTCACCAAACCCGTCACCTTGATAAAAGGGGGAGACACGAGACAACAATCAGTTTATAACGGTTTACAAGCCTTACCTAGCCATGCCCAGAAGGTATTAATCCATGATGGGGCAAGATGTTTGGCAACCCCAAAATTATTTGATCGTTGTGCCAAAGCCTTAGATAATTGTCAGGGTTTAATTGCAGCTATCCCTGTTAAAGATACTATCAAAATAGTAGATGAAAACAAAACTGTCATAGATAGCCCTAACCGTGATTACTTATGGGCAGCCCAAACCCCCCAAGGATTTGATGTGAAGTTATTAAAACAATGTCACAATCAAGGGCTAGAGTTGGGGTGGGAGGTGACAGATGATGCGGCGCTGTTGGAAAGATGTGGTTATTCGGTGCAGATAGTAGAAGGGGAAGAAACTAATTTGAAAGTAACTACTCCCATGGATTTAACTATTGCGGAGTTTATTTTAAATCACGGGAAAGTATAGCGGTTTTATAATTCTTGATTGTCGGATTTCATACTTAAACCTAACATACTCAAAATTCTAAAGTTTAATTGTCCATTGTCAATTGTTGATGGGGTTGCCACGAATATCTGTCACCACAATATCCCATTGCCCATTATTGGCTGTTTCAAAAACAATTTTTTCTCCGTTACTACTTATCATGGGGTTTCTAATTTCCTTAGTAGTTTGGGGGATTAAAGTCCTTTTTTGTTGAGTGGTGCGATCATATAAATATAGTCCTGATTGTCCTTGTTTTACCACCATAAACACTAGATAACGTCCATCCTCAGAAATGGTGGGATTAGTAGCAATTTCATCAAAGGCATTTAAATTAGGTAAATCAATCAATCTTCTATTTCTGGCATCGAATAAATAAATATCTTGAGAGCCGTTACGGTCTGAGGTAAATGTGATAAAATTTCCTGCTATGTAGGGATTTAATTCGGAGTTACGACTATTTAAACCCCTTCCACCATTATCGAAGGGAAAATTGAGAGTGCGAGGATAGTTGCTACAACCAGTAATGGTTAACACCATCAGCATAGGAAGGACAAAGATTCGTTTCACATTGATAGGGCTAGGTTTAGCACCACACATTATACGATAAAATAACTAGCAAATCTTAATGATAATTGATTTATGGCTTTTTTTATCCCTGATGAGTCCCTCCAAAAAACCGCCGAAGAAGTTTTAAACGCTACATGGCAAAGGTTTCCTTCTTTGGCAAAAAATCAAATTGCCTTGACTTGGCTTGTGTATGATGAGCCAATAATTGTGAATACTGGGGGTGCTTTGTCGGTGGATGAGTTTTGGAAGCATCCTATTCGGGGTTATAGCTATCGGGGGGATGAAAATCTTTATCCTGCCAGTGTGGTGAAACTTTTTTATTTGGTGGCTGTTAAGGATTGGATTAAGACGGGGATGCTAGAAACTAGCCCAGAGTTGGAAAGGGCTATTCGGGATATGATTGTGGATTCGAGTAATGATGCTACGGGCTTGGTTTTGGATGTGTTGACGGGTACGACATCAGGCCCTGAATTAACGATCGCACCTTTTCAAACATGGGCATATCAGCGTAATATTGTCAACCGTTATTATCAATCTTTGGGGTGGGAGGAGTTAAAAACCATCAATGTTAATCAAAAAACTTGGGGAGATGGTCCCTACGGCAGAGAAAGAATGTATTTAGGGGAAAATTTTGAAAATCGTAATCGTTTAACCACCAATGCGATCGCCCGATTATTTCACAGTATAGTAGGAGGTGTGGCAGTATCCTCGGAAATATCTCAAGAAATGATGAGTTTATTACAAAGAGATGTAAACCAAAAAACCCTCGCCCCCCATGAAGAAGAAAATCAGGTGAGTGGCTTTTTGGGGGAGGCATTGAGTACAGGCGATCTTCTTTGGTCAAAAGCAGGATGGACATCAAAAGTAAGACTTGATAGCGCCTACATTGAAAAAAGTAACGGTAAGGCGTACCATTTAACAGTGTTCACCGAAGGCATAGAAAATAGTCAAAATAGAGAGATTTTACCCTTTATCTCCTCCCAAATCAGCGAATTTCTATAACATTTCATTCCCTCCTCTCCCTAGGGAGAGGGGCTGAGGGTGAGGGCTAAACTTTAAATCTCATATTGCCCCATTGCGTATTACCCATTCCCTAATAAAAAATGCAAACAATCGATTGGATAGTAGTCTTGTTATACCTCATTGCCACCATGGCAGTGGGAATATATCTCTCAAAAAAAGCCTCCAAAAGTTTAGAAGACTTCTTCGTCTCAGGGCGCTCGTTGCCTTGGTGGTTAGCAGGTACAAGTATGGCCGCCACCACCTTTTCCATTGATACCCCCCTCTACATTTGCGGAGTTGTTGCCACTAGGGGTATCGCAGGTAACTGGGAATGGTGGAGTTTTGGCTTTGCCCACGTGGTATTAATTTATATATTCGCCCGATTGTGGCGTAGGGCGGAGATTGTCACCGATGCGGAGTTAACGGAGATTCGTTATGGGGGAAGAATGGCGGCAATTTTACGGGCAACCAAAGCCTTTTTATTTGCCGTACCTATCAACTGTATCGGTATTGGTTACGCCATGTTAGCCATGGTGAAGGTGGTGGACGCTTTGCAGTTGTGGGAAAGTTTGGGGTTGAATGTGGGCGACAATGGCAAGTTATGGAGCGTTATTTTTGTTAGTTTTTTCGTCCTCATCTATTCAGGATTTTCAGGGTTATGGGGAGTGGTAGTAACGGACTTTTTCCAATTCTTCCTCGCCCTGTTTGGAGCTTTATTAGTGGCGGTGTTTGCGGTCAATGATGTGGGGGGTATTAGGCAGTTAGTTACCCAAGTACAGGCAGTTACAGACATCGATGTATTAGCTTTTATCCCTTTGGTGCGGGGGGATGGCTTTTTGGGTTGGCAATGGAGCGATTTTGCAGGAATTACCCTAACTACTTTTTCGGCATATCTTTTTGTGCAGTGGTGGAGTTTTCGCCGTAGTGATGGGGGAGGGGAGTTTATCCAAAGGTTAGTGGCGGCAAAGGATGAAGCGGAAGCGGAAAAGGCGGCATGGTTTTTTAATATCCTCAATTATATCTTCCGTACTTGGCCTTGGATTTTGGTCGCTTTGGCTGGATTGGTTATTTTTCCTGAATTAGAAGATCCTGAATTGGCTTATCCTTTAATGATGTTGGAGTTTTTACCTTCTATCGTCCTCGGTTTGGTGGTAGCTTCTTTGATAGCAGCGTTCATGAGTACGGTATCTACTTCTATTAATTGGGGGGCTTCTTACCTTACCAATGATTTATATCGTCGTTTCTTTGCCCCTGATGCTTCCCAAGCCCAGTTGGTTTTCGCAGGAAGGGTTGCTTCTGCGTTGGTGACGGTTATAGGTGCGATCGCCGCTTTTTTTGCCCAAGACATTGCCACGGTATTCCGATTAGTAATTGCCATCGGTACAGGGCCTGGATTAGTATTAATTTTAAGATGGTATTGGTGGCGCATTAACAGTGCAGCAGAATTAACAGCCATGCTGGTGGGTTTTGCCATCGGTGTGCTGAGTATGATTCCTAACCTCAATGTCTTCCCTGCGGATTTCGGTTTAAGGTTAATGGTTATATCTGGTGCTACGGCGGTAGTATGGATTTCGGTAATGTATCTTACCCCTCCTGAGTCCGAAGAAACCCTAACCCGTTTTTATCTACGGGTGCGCCCCGCTGGACTTGGTTGGAAAAAACAACAGGATGCTACAGGAGTTAAACCTTTACAAAATTTGGGCTTAGATGCTCTCAAAGTGGTGGCTGGGGTAATGATTCTATTTGGTTCAATGTTATCCATCGGTGGCTTTTTACTTTTACAATCGGGAGTGGGTTGGTTTTGCCTCGTGATGGCAGTAATCGGCGGTTTTTGGTTACGTCATCTCAACAAACAACGAATTTTTAGTATGTCTCGCCCCGGGAAAAAGTAATGAATATAGCTGAACAAAAAAGACAGTTACGAAAAAAATATATTAAGGAGCGATCCCAAGGAGATCTGCTACGCAGCACGCACCTTGATCATTTCCAATGGCAAAAAAAGAGCGATCGTATTAGCCGTAATTTATTTAACCATCCTCTTATCGAAAAATCAAGGGTAATTTTAGGCTATATCAGCCATAGACAAGAACCGGATTTAAGTTTTTTATATCGCCATCACCCTATTACATGGGGCATTCCTCGCTGTCAAGATAAAGACTTAATTTGGCATCAATGGCATTGGGGCGAAAAACTCAGAAAAGGGGCTTATGGTATCTTTGAACCTTATAAAGATAGTCTCAAAATTATTCCAGAAGAAGTAGAACTAATTTTAGTACCTGCGGTGGCCTGTGACCAAAAAGGGTATCGATTAGGTTATGGGGGAGGATTTTACGATCGCCTCCTATGCCAAAAACCATGGCAAGATATTCCCACCATGGGCATCATTTTCGACTTTGCCTATGTGGACGAATTACCCACCGAAGAATGGGATCAACCCCTTGATTATATTTGCACAGAGAAAGGAATTATAGAACTAAAAAAAGACCTCTAAATTATCCCCTTTGGGCGTACATCCGCCGTAATATTTCTCCCGGGTCAACTCTTTCTCCATTTAGTCTAAATTCCCAGTGGAGATGGGGGCCTGTAGTCCTTCCTGTCATGCCGATTCTGCCAATACGAGCGCCCGTAGGAACCGTTAGCCCTTGAGGAATAAAAATTCCCCCTTGTCTATCTACCAAGGCTCTACCTCGATTTGTATTTTCGATCGCCCCCATCATGTGACAATAAGTATGGTTCCATGCCCCTGACCGAATAGTAATCATCGTACCACAGGCGGTATTATCCGAGAGTCCTACTACTTCGCCCCCCCACCAATTACGAATGTAACTACCCAAGGGAGCGGCAATATCTAAACCGCTATGAAATTGTCTTCGCCCCGTAACGGGGTGAATGCGATAACCAAATGGGGATGTATATCTTTGGAAGTTTTCCACAGGAAAGGATGCTTTACCCCATAAATTAGCAGAAGCCACAGTTTGCGATCGCACTGGTACAGTGGTGTAATGAAAGGTAACAATAAGAGAAAATGTCACCAAAAATAAAGAAACACCGATGACAAGCCACTTTTTTAGTGCTAACTTAAACATTTTACCTTTAGGTAATGTCAGCTTAAACATTACTCCTCACCAAATTTATAAATACGATAAATAATTGTAACCTACCCCGAAAAAAATGGGGTGAGTCGGATTAACTTAACGGAATAACAAGGCTGGAATTCTGGTACTTCTCAATAATTGAATAGTAGTGCTACCAATAATTAAATTTCTGATGCGACTATGACCATAAGCCCCCATAATGAGCAAATTAATATTATTCTGCTCAATATAAGAAGTAATCTCACTTTCTTCATCACCTTTTAACAAAGAAGATTGAACACTAAAACCTGCATTTTCTAATAAATCCAAAGCCTGTGATAATTTACTGTTACCATCATCACCTTTGCTCACCATCACCAAATGAATATCCAAATCCTTAACGAAAGGAACATTTACTAAAAAGTCTAAAATTCGATGACCTGTGGCACTACCATCATAAGCAATTAAAACTTTATCAATGGGAACATAATCATGGGGGGTAACAAAACAAGGTTTATTACTAACACGAACAATTCTCTCTAAATTTGCCCCTAGGTGAACGGAATTATAATCCGCATTTTCTCCCCTTTTACCTAATACAATTAAATCCGTTTTTTCCTCTAAATTTTTAACCGTATCAGCGACAAAACCAGTCTTATGAATACCATTAACCTTTTCTACCCCTTCCTGTTTTAAAATCTCTTTGCCATGATCCAAAATCACCTTAGCTCGTACATGATTTAATTTTGCCCTTTCATGGTCCAATTCCACTAACTTTTCTAGCAATTCATCCGATGCACCTAAACCAAGACTTCCACTCCAATTTCCCTGAGAAGATTTACTTTGAGCTCGATTGTCTGTCACTGATAAAATATTCACCTCTGCATCTAATCTTTTGGCCATCCAGGCAGCATATTTATAGGCATTTTCACCATAACTAGAACCATCTGTACAGAGTAAAATACTTTTCATTACCAACTTTTGATTAAATAAAAACCACAAATATATATACCCTACCATTTTGACCCACAAAACAAAAACCCCTCGAAAAGACTTCGAGAGGCTCAATAATGTCCGTCACGGTCGAAAAAAAATTAACCTTTCTTACGAGGCGCAACAATACCGATGATGTTTTTATTAGGATCATCTAAAACGTTGATTCCTTCTGATAAAACGAGATCAGCAACTTGGAAGGTTTTACCAATGTCAACTTTACTAATATCCATCTCTAGGAATTGAGGAATATTATCAGGGTAGCAACGAACTTTAACTTCCGTTACCATCTGCTCCATGATACCGCCTTTTTTGATACCGATAGAAGTACCAACGATTTTTACAGGAACAACGACTTCTACTTGATTATCCCCAGAAGGACAGAAGAAGCTAATGTGGTGGAGGGTTCTTTTCCAAGGGTGAGATTGAACTTCTCTGATTAATACTTTACCATTCCAAGAAAGTTCGGGAATAGTCATCTCTACTAAAGTGTTGTTGATAGAAGCACTTTTGAGAAGGGCGATCGCCTCTTTATGACCTAAAACTAAGGAAATAGCTTCAGAACCACTATGGCCGTATAGGTTAGCGGGGAGCTTACCTTCACGACGTAAAGCTCTTGGTTTAGAGCCTTCAGGTCTGGTGTTACATTCTAATGTGACTTGCATTTTTTTTACCGAATTTAATTATAAATTTTATATTTTGATAATTTACCCAAGCAATTTGGGGTTAATTTTGGAACAATTTTAATAATAACCAAAATATACTTTTAATTTAGGACTGTTGGAGAGGATTTACATTGGCATTAAGTAAAGCTCTTTTTGGTCCATGGATAGGATCTTCAACGATAATGGTTTGTTCTCTACCTGCCCCAAGGGAAACAATCGCAATGGGTAATTCCATTAAATCTGCCAAAAATTTAAGATAATTTAAGGCATTTTCAGGTAATTCTTCGAGGGTACGGCATTCCGTGGTGGATGCTTGCCAACCGGGTAGAGTCTCATAGACAGGCTTACAACGAGCAAATTTATTGGCATGGGTAGGTAATTCGGTAATGGTTTCGCCATCTACTTCATAGGCCACACATACTTTTATCTCTGGTAATTCGTCCAAGATGTCTAATTTAGTTACTGCCAAGCAGTCTAAACCGTTAATTCTGGCGGCATATCTACCAATCACAGCATCAAACCAACCGCAACGACGACGGCGCCCCGTGGTAGTACCAAATTCAGAACCACGATCGCCCAATAAAATACCGATTTCGTCTTCTAGTTCGGTGGGGAAAGGTCCTTCTCCTACACGGGTGGTATACGCTTTTGCTACACCAATGATGCGGTCAATAATAGTAGGTCCTACTCCAGCACCAACACAAGCTCCCCCAGCAATGGGATTTGAGGATGTTACATAGGGATACGTCCCATGATCGAGGTCAAGTAATGTACCTTGAGCCCCCTCAAATAAGATATTTTTCTTACTTCTTACGGCTTGGTTGATTTTTAGGGAACTATCAATAACAAAAGGACGTAGTCTTTCGGCGTAACCTAGGTATTCCTTGATGACTTTTTGAGGGTCTAGGGGGGGTAAACCGTAGAGTTTTTCGAGGACTGCGTTTTTGTAGTTGATAGTCCATTCTAACTTGTCGGGATGGCGATCGCCATTAATCAAATCAAGCATTCTAATGCCGATTCTTTCCGCTTTATCAGAATAGGTAGGCCCGATGCCTCTGCCTGTTGTACCAATTTTAAATTTACCTCTTCTATCTTCTGCCGCTTGATCCAAGATGCGATGATAAGGCATCGTCACATGGGCAGTTTGAGAGATAAATAAATTGTCAGTGGAAACATTGAGATCAACTAATTGATCAATTTCCTCTAACAATTCCTGCGGATCTATCACAGTACCAGAACCGATAATACATTCTGTATCAGGGTATAATATCCCTGAAGGGATTAAATGTAACTTAAAGGTTTGACCATCTACGACCACAGTATGTCCTGCATTTACGCCCCCTTGGGAACGCACCACGACATCCGCTGATTTACTGAGTAAATCCGTGATTTTTCCTTTTCCTTCATCGCCCCATTGGGCGCCTATTATAATAACGTTAGCCAAGAGTTTTTTAGTGCTAAACTTCACACAAACTATTATTATCGCAGTTTAAATTTTTTATGTCAAGTTTTATTCTGGGTAATAGGGAATGGGCAATGGTCAATGGTTATAAAATAAGGTAATAAGGTGATAAAAATAATTAAGATCAAGTTCGAGTAATCAGTTATGAAAAGGATCATTGTTTCGCCCTAAATCTCCGAATTCTGGGGGACTTCCCATTGTAAAAATTTATCAAGACTTAATATAAGATGGGATAAGTTAAGGTTATGTAATAATTGATTGGTTTAGTAAAAAGATTATGAAAACGGCGGTAGCGTTAACCATTGCTGGTTCTGATAGTGGTGGTGGTGCAGGAATTCAGGCGGATTTAAAAACTTTTGCCTTTAATTATGTTCATGGTGCCAGTGTAATTACTTGCCTCACGGCACAAAATACTAAAACCGTAACGGAGGTAATGGCGGTATCTTCTGACATGGTAAAGGCTCAATTTGAGGCGGTAATCAGCGATATTAAGGTGGATGCCCTGAAAACGGGAATGCTTTTTAATGAAGAAATTATCTCCACGGTAGCTGATTGTATCAAAGCATGGGGTGGCAAAAATATTCTTATAGATCCTGTAATGGTTTCTCGCACAGGAGCACAGTTAATTGATAATGAAGCGGTGGAAGCGATGAAAAGTTTGCTTTTTCCCCAAGCCCTCATGCTCACGCCTAATCTATACGAGGCTCAGTTGTTGAGTGGTATATCTATTACATCCATTGATGATATGAAACAAGCGGCGGCTAAAATTTACGATTTGGGGGTGAAGACGGTTTTAATTAAAGGTGGTGCCGCGCAAGGACAAAATAAAGGAATTGATGTTTTTTTTGATGGACAAAATTATACCGTTGTTCAAATAAAAGCGGTTGACACTCTTAATAATCACGGTACAGGATGCAGTTTAGGGGCGGCTATTACTGCCCATCTAGCCCTCGGAAAATCCCTCCCAAGGGCGATCGCCTCTGCTAAGGAATATGTCACCACAGCGTTAGAATATTCCTTGGAAATAGGCTCAGGATGCGGTCCTATCGGTCACTTTTTTCCGATGATAGAATCACAATATCTTGAATTCCATCAGAACTAATTGACCTATACAATAATGATCTGACTACTCACTTTCCCATCCATCAAGGGATACGGGAACAAAATCACCATAAATAGTTAAGGCTAAAAATAAAGGTTCCCCTTGAGAAATTAATTTTCCACTTAAAACACAACTTTCATCTTTTCTGGCGATGCCTTCTATGGTTGCTCGAATATCTGTTTTTGCGAAGTTTGGTCGATATTCTCCTGATTTTTGTTGTACATAATTCCACAAAATATCACGGATTAATGTTTGATAACCCTGACTTCCGGAAAGAGACTTTAAACTATCTTTGAGGCTCTTTTCCAGACGAATACTGGTTACCTCCATTTGAGTTGTAGAAGTTCTGTGCATTGAGCGCATAATGTTGAAGTTTTTATACTTTGTATATTGGGTAAGACTAGAGTAGTATATTAATCTATATTTTGCTACAAAAATATATGATTTTTTACAAACCTTAACCATTAATTATTTTCTTGAAGAATCATCTTCTAAGTTTTTGTTATGTTCCTAATTTTACTGCTTAAGTATATGTCTATATAATAGGATAAATGAGGTTTTTAGCTTTTGCAGCAGTTTGAAATGATTAGGAATAAAGTAATTATCAATAATTTGGATGAAATAGTTCTTGTGGTCTTTGTGGAGTGATAGTTTTTTATGTTTTAAGATGTAAAACTCATGAAATAAGAGTGCTATGGTGTTAATTATGATATGTTTTTAGGCAATTTTCATTTAATCAAATATTTTTTGTCCTGTTTTTTTGGTAAATATCTTCTTTTAAAATAGAAGCAAACTTTGTTTGTTTTTTACAATCACAAGTTAAGATTAGGATGTTTGTTCATGACCTAGCTTGAGGAAAATGGTTTCTAGGCTTTCTTTTTCGCAATGGAAATTATGTATAGGAATATCTGCTTTTATGAGTTCCTTTAAAAGTTGAGAGGCTTGTTCTAAGTCCCCTGTAAAATGGGTAAGATATTGATTTTTATCGGGTAATTTTTCCCAATATTCTACTAAAAGACAGTTGTTTAATTCTTGCTCTAGTTGGTCGTTTTTTGCGAGGGAGGAAATAAATATTTGTTGTTTACTAAATTTTTGGTATAGATTTTCTAGGGATGAATTTTCGACTAAACAGCCCAATTCCATGATGCCGATGGATGTACATAGTTCTGCTAAATCACTGAGGACATGGGATGATATTAAAATGGTCATTCCCGCTTGTTGCAGTAGCTTAATGGCTTGACGAAATTCTAGTCTGGCGATAGGATCTAGTCCTGATACGGGTTCATCGAGCAGAAGGATAATGGGTTGATGGATAATGGTCCGGGCAAGGCTAAGGCGTTGTTTCATGCCCCTGGAAAGGGTGGCAATGGGGCTATTTCTTTTGTTTTCGAGGTTAACGGTTTCTAATACTTCTTGTAGTCTTTGTTTTCTGAGGGGTTTTGATAGTTTGTAAAGTCTGGCGAAGTAATCGAGGTAGTCAATGACGTTAAGGTCATCATAAAGGGGATAGTCGTCGGGAAGGTAGCCTAGGTACTGTTTTAGGTGGGGGTTGGTATTATCCCGCAAAAGGCGATCGCCATTTAGATAGATTTCTCCTTTGGTAGGCTCTTCGGCGGTGGCTAACATACGGATGAGGCTAGTTTTTCCTGCCCCATTGGGGCCAATTAAACCATAAACTTCCCCTTGTTTGATTTGTAAATCTACTTCATTAACGGCGATGTTTTTGTCATAGATTTTGGTTAATCCGTAAGTGGCGATCGCAATTTGTTCTTGATTATCGTTAATTAACATTGATAAAAAGGGGAATAGGGAATGGGCAACGGGCAATAGGGGAGATATTATTATCCATTATCCATTATCCATTATCCATTATCCATTATCAATTGATCTAACTCTTGCCAAATGGTTTGTAAAAGGCGATCGCACCCTGCCCCTGTCACTGCCGAAATCAAGAAAATTTGATCATTCGTAACGGCTCGAAACTGCTCTATCAAATACTGTTGGGTTTCCTCATCGATAGAATCAATCTTATTAAGAGCCAAAATCTGGACACGCTCAGGCAAACCACGGCCATAAGCATTTAACTCCTCCTGAATAATTTTATAATCTTCGAGAGGATCTTCGGCATTAACATCCACTAAATGTAATAGTAACCGAGTGCGCTCGATGTGTCGTAAAAAATCATGCCCTAAACCAATACCATCAGAAGCCCCTTCAATTAACCCCGGAATATCCGCAAAAACAGTACCATCTCCCGTCGGCTTTCTTACCACCCCCAAATTAGGCACAAGAGTAGTAAAAGGATAATCAGCAATTTTTGGTTTAGCAGAAGACACCGCCGAAATAAAAGTCGATTTTCCTGCATTGGGTAAGCCAATAATACCCACCTCTGCTAACAGTTTCAACTCTAAACGAACTTGTTTTATTTCCCCCTCCAAACCAGGTAAAGCATACTCAGGGGCGCGGTTACTATTACTCAAAAAATGTTGATTTCCTAAACCTCCCTTACCTCCTTTTGCCACCACAAAAGTCTCATTTTCTTTGACCAAATCATAAATTAACTGCTCCGTCTCTATGTCATAAACCATCGTGCCACAGGGGACCTCTAAAATGCGATCGTTGCCCCCTGCACCCGTACGATTGTTCGGGCCTCCTCTTTTACCATCTTCTGCCTTAAATTGACGAGCATAGCGGAAATCCAAAAGGGTTTGTAAATTAGTAACAGCCTTTAAAATTACCGAGCCTCCTCTACCTCCATTACCCCCCGAAGGCCCTCCCGCAGGGACATATTTTTCTCGACGGAAAGCAACTAAGCCATCTCCGCCATTTCCTGCTATTACTTCTATTTCTACCTGATCTATAAATTGCATCGATTTTTATTAGTGGATAACGAATATTGGCACTTCCCAAGGGCAATTTTCATATATACCCTTTTTACTTTTTCTTATGAACTTGTCGAGCCATCAATATTTTACCTTATTTTGTTTCAGTTCCTAGAATATTTGATCCGTTAGAGCCGGAAATAGTGAAAAAATTAACAATGTACAATACAATTAATGATACATCCTTAAACCTTTAATTTTAAGTATTTTTTTAATGTAACTCAGCTTGTTTTGAGTGGATTATCATTAACTAAAATTATTTAAAAAATTGAAAAATATAAATTACTTTTTTGTTAAAATTATTTAAGGTCTAACTTATAATATTTTTTTTAAAAAAAGAGGATATTATATCTCTGATTAAAATAAAACTTGTTGCTAAAGTTAAACACCTTATGGGTGTAAAAGTCTTAGGTGAGACTTTCATTTTGGCGGTAAAAAGGGTTATAGTTTTTGATGTTATTTAAAACAATATTTTTATACTTACAACGTTTATGACAGAACATATTTTATTAGTAGATGATGAGCCTGGTATTAGGGAGTCTTTACAAGCATATTTAGGAGATAATGAAGACTGGCAAGTAGATGTTGCTAGTAATGCCAGAGAAGCATGGACAATGTTACAAAACGAAGTTCCTGACATTATCATTTCGGATATTATGATGCCCGAAGTTAATGGACTGCAATTTTTGGCTCAACTAAAAGAGGATATTCGTTTCCAGAGTATTCCTGTAGTATTTTTGACAGCCAAAGGAATGACAACCGATCGCATCGAGGGATATACTGCTGGTTGTGATGCTTATTTACCAAAACCTTTTGATCCTGATGAGCTAGAAGCTATTATTAAAAATTTACTGGAAAAAAGTAAGGTTAGACAGGAAAGTAACCCGCAAAGCACTCAGTTGGATGAGTTGGTAAAAGATGTTAAGGACATTAAAGATAAATTAGACAACCCTAATAAGTTGAATGTAACAGAGTCTCCTATCAAGATTGATTTAACCCCTCGAGAACAAAGTGTATTAGACTTAGTGGCAAAGGGTTTGATGAATAAGGAGATAGCCAAGACGCTACAAACTAGCGTTAGAAATGTGGAAAAATACGTTAGTCGTTTGTTTAGTAAAACAGGCACTAACAGTCGCACAGAATTGGTACGTTTTGCCCTCACCCATGGTTTGACGGATTAGTTTATCGAATCATAAACTAGCCCTCCCTCATGATTCCATTTTTTTTGGCACAGCCTACATATTTCTTTGTCTAAGGCGATAATCACAAAATAGTAATGTACCTCCAGACACACAGAGGGGTACAACAACTAAGTTTAGGAGGGGAATACTAATAAGACTCAAACAAATTAAACCAAATCCTGCACTACTGGGAAAACGGGCAAATACAAACTGTATTTTATGTCTAAATTTTAGTCTTCTTCTTTCGAGGGGGGCATCAAAAAAATCTAAGCAGATGATTAAAACGGTTAGGGATAATCCTCCGATACCTGAGATTAAATTACCAAAAGCGGGGATAAAGTTGAGTAAAAATAAGGGAATAGTTCCTAAGATAATTAAGATGATTTTTTTAAGCTCAAATAACAAGGCTCTCAATATATCTTGGAAGATATTAACTTCTACTAATTCAAGATTTCCTAGTTTGATTATTTCTATATTTTCTGATAGTTTTCCATACCATGGAGAGCCTAAAATGCTACCAAATTGAACGATAATAAAACCAACTATTATAAATAATAGAACAGTTAATACAGTCCTGATTATTACAACAAAAATTGAAGTTATGGGCAATAAAAACCCAAGGGCTTCAGGTAGTCTATTAACATAGCTAAGGGCGATCACACTTATATTATTCTCCAGAATGTCAAAAAATAATAAACTAGGTTGTAACAACAGAAGATAAACACCTATCCCAACTACTATATTAATAAAAATAGGAACTACTAAATACTGCAACAATTTTTTATTTTTAATAATTAATTGCAAGGCTTTAAAAGGGTATAATAAGCCATCAATAAATCCAAAACCAGTAAAAATATTTCTAAACATATCAAAAAATAATGGTGATATATAGCGTATCAAATATCAGCATAATGTCAACTACAAAAATAGCTAACTATTACATAAATTAATTTAATCACCTATAATTTAACTTACCAATAATTTTTCCTAAGTAGTATTGATAAAACAAAAGTGATGTTAATAATAATCTATTCAAAATAAACACTACACTATAACTTTTCAAACATAAAAATTCTAACATAACCCCTAAAAACTACTACCTTCCCAAAGCTATGCGCCTGTCTCGTCTTGTAACCATTGTTATCGGCTTAAGTATAATTTTCGGCTTAATGCTGTGGTTAGTTAGTGCGTTATCTCGATTGTATAGCGAAATTTCTTGGACAAGTCCACTACTCGCAAACTTTTTAGTGTTTGTTCTGATTTTATTGTTAATATTTTTTATTGGTATCTTTCTTTATTATTTTGGCATTATCCCCAGCGACAAAACCAGTCGAACTTCCAGAGGAAAACGAAAAAGACAGCGCCCCTTACCCGCTCTTCCTGCCCAAAAAAACGAGATTGCCTCAGAAACTATTAGGGCAGTAAAAAAACAAGTCGCCCAAATTCAAGATGAAGTCAGCCAAAAGGCTTTATTAGAAAAATCGCAACAAATTGAGGCAGACTTTACCACAGGAAAATTAAAAGTAGCTGTATTTGGCACGGGTAGTGCTGGAAAAACATCCCTTGTAAATGCTTTAATCGGGGAAATGGTGGGGGAAATTCAAGCCAGTATTGGCACTACCACCGAAGGAGTAACCCATTCTCTCAAGTTGCCTTCTGCTAACCGAGAAATATTGATTACTGATACCCCCGGTATTTTGGAAATGGGCGCCCCGGGGGAAATTCGAGAGCAATTAGCGAGGCAATTAGCCACGGAGGCGGATTTGTTACTGTTTGTGTGTGACAATGACTTGAGGGCTTCGGAGTTTAAACCTTTGGAGGCTTTGGCAACCATCGGCAAAAGGTCATTATTAGTTTTCAATAAAATTGATTTATATTCAGAAGAAGAACAAGGAATTATTTTAAGTAGTCTTCAGCAGAGGGTGGCGAGGTTTATTCCTAGTAATGATGTCATCCAAGCCTGCGCTAATCCTCAGCCTGTGCAGTTTTCGGCGGATGAAATGATTCAGCCTGATGTGGAGGTGGATAATGTCATTAAACGTTTGGCGGCTATCTGTCGGGCGGAGGGGGATGATTTGTTGGCGGATAATATTTTGTTGCAGTCGCAAAGGTTGGGGGAGGAGGCGAGAAAGTTGATTGCCCAACAACGTAGCCGGGAAGCGGATAAGATTATCACTCGTTATCAGTGGATTGGGGCGGGGGTGGTGGCTTGTACTCCTGTGCCTGTGGTGGATATGTTGGCAGCAGCGGCGGTAAATGCTCAGATGGTGGTAGAAATAGGACAGGTTTATGGTTGTGAAATTAATAGCGATCGCGGCCGGGATTTAGCGGTATCCTTAGGTAAAACTTTAGTTAGTTTGGGGGTGGTAAAGGGCGCTGTGGAGTTGGTGGCGAGGGCGCTACAATTAACTCTCGCGACTTATGTGGTGGGAAAAGCTATTCAGGGGGTGAGTGCGGCTTATCTGACTCGCATTGCTGGTAAGAGTTTTGTAGAATATTTTAGCCATGATCAAGATTGGGGTGACGGTGGTATTACAGAAGTAGTGCAAAGACAGTTTAAACTTAGTCGCAAGGACGAGTTTATTAAGGCTTTTGTCCAAGATGCGATCGCACGAGTAATTGAACCCATTAAGGATACTCTAGAAGAAAATTTTGATAATAGTGATTATCCTGAGCAAAGTAATGATGTTTATTTTGATGATGATGGCTGGGGAAATGGTAATCTTAAAAAGGATGATTGGTGGTAATAACAATTGAGAATTGATGATGGATAATTGACAATAAAAATTAGATGTTTCAGCTTACTAAAGTCTTTAATTTATTAATCTTATTTCTGTTTAATTCTAACTCTGAAACCTTAGTTATTTATCCAGTTTGCGAAGTATTTTAAATTGTTTATTTGTCCCTGATTTAAGCTATTTTTATTAATTAAAAACCAGTAAGAAGTAAGCAAAGGATAGGTAAAATTATCGGAATTACTATAATTTATATTTTCTTTATTTAAGCGGTTAGTATTACCAACAAAATGAGAGACATTAGGAGTAATAAAGTTACCAAAATCATTTTCTAATTTAGCAATATTTAGTTCATTTTCCCTTGCAATGGGATATTCTACATAGCTAATTGCCCCATCTACTTGTTTTAGGGTAGAAACTATAGCCTCACTGCCCCTTGCACTGATTCCCATTTCCCACGGGATAGTTTTTGTTTCTCCTATGTTTTGTTTCCATTCATCGCTAATGGAGCTTAAATATTTACTAAAATATAAATTTGTCCCGCTATTATTGCCATGAAAAATTACTTTTATTTTTTTGCTTTCCGTGGCTCCTAATTCTTGCCAATCAGTTATTTTACCAGTAAAAATATTAGCTAATTGTTCTTTTGTTAGTTGTAAATTATCGATTTGTTGATGATTATAAATAAGGGCGACCGCACTTAACCCCAGATGAAATGATAAAATATTATTATTAAATAATTTCAACTCTTGTTCATTAAAACTAATATCAGTAATAGCAAAATCAATAGAGCCTTTTTTTAATTTATCAAGAAGAATATCACTACTATAAATAGAATTATATTTTATATGCAAATCAGGACTTATCTGTTCGTATTCACCAAACCATTGATTGATAAGAGTATCTGAAAAGTTTTCCCCCATGCCATAAATGTGTGTGGATGGTAATTGAGAATAAAAACCCCGAGACTGACTACCCAGAAAACTGCCACAAAAACCTGTTAAAGCACCAATAAAACTTCTGCGTCCTAATCTAAAATTATTCATCTAAATAAAATCTAGTTATTTTTCAATTTATTGTGGCGTATAGCTTTTTTGTAGCCATAGACTAGGTATATATTAGAAGAAGATGAGATAATATAAATTAAGAAATAGTTAAAAGCAGTTTAATTTTTTATTAACTTTATTTTTTAGTTAGCAAACTCTATATTCATTTTATAAAAATATATTTTACTCCTCGAACAAAATTTAATTAACAATTATCAAAAAAAATAAAAATATGGATTATTTAAATATATTAGAATCTGCTGTTATAAGCAAAAATAAAAAGCCAAATGGTGAATTAGTGTATGAGGCATTATTAAGTGCTGAAAAAGAAAATCGGAAAGAAAGTATTAAATATAATTTTGAACAACTCTGGGGAGAATGGTGCCTAACTTTCATCACAGGTACAAAAAACAGTCAAAAAAAGATGGGAGGATTACTAGGCAAAGGCTTTTATCTTCCTTCACTGGCAAAAATAACCATATCCTATAGTGCAAACTCCGATAATCCAGAATCTTTACAAGGTAGGGTGGCAAATAAAGTAAATGTTGGTTTAGTTACTTTTATTATCTCTGGCCCCATTAAATATGTAGAGAAAAGAAATATTATGGCTTTTGATTTCAATCATTTATCCATGTCCATTTTAGGCAATAAATTATACGAACAAGAGGTAAGAGGTGGAGTTAAAAGTGAACCTGAATTTTATACAAATAGTATTAGTAAACAAGCCTTTTTTAGCTATTTTTTAGTAACAGAAAATTTTATTGCTGCCAGAGGTAGGGGGGGAGGTTTAGCTTTGTGGAAAAAGGAGGGGTAATCATTAAATCATAGGGCAACAACCTTAAACGGTGGTCAAAAATCTTAAAAAGTCTTAATAAATGCTATAATTTGCCACTGGGTAGTTACATAAATTCTAAGTATAATGAGCAAAAAGCGTATTTTATCAGGGGTACAACCTACAGGAAATTTACACATCGGTAATTATTTAGGGGCAATTCGTAACTGGGTAGAGATGCAACCCCAGTATGATAACTTTTTTTGTGTGGTGGATCTCCATGCCATTACTGTACCCCATGATCCCACGGTTTTAGCCCAAGATACTTACAACATTGCGGCGTTGTATTTAGCCTGTGGTATTGATTTAAGTTACTCTACTATTTTTGTCCAATCCCATGTGACTGCCCATAGTGAGTTGGCATGGTTACTAAATTGTGTTACTCCTCTAAATTGGTTGGAGAGGATGATTCAGTTTAAGGAAAAAGCCATTAAACAAGGGGAAAATGTCAGCGTTGGTTTATTAGATTATCCTATTTTGATGGCATCGGATATTTTGTTGTATGATGCGGATCAAGTACCCGTGGGAGAAGACCAAAAACAACATTTAGAGTTAACCCGTGACATTGCGATACGTTTTAATGATCGTTTTGCAACAGAAGAATCTCCTGTTTTAAAAGTTCCTGAGCCTTTGATTCGTAAGGAAGGGGCGAGGGTAATGAGTTTGGCGGATGGTACGAAAAAGATGTCTAAGTCTGATCCTTCTGATTTGAGTCGTATTAGTCTTTTAGATTCTGCTGATATGATCAAGAAAAAGATTAAGAAGTGTAAAACTGATCCTACCATGGGTTTGGCGTTTGATCCGGCTCGTCCTGAGTGTAATAATTTACTGGGTTTATATACTATTTTCTCTGGTAAGACAAAGGAGGAAGTAGCGGTTGAATGTGCTGATATGGGGTGGGGTAAGTTTAAGCCTTTGTTGACTGAGGCGACGATTGAAGCCTTGACTCCTATTCAGACTAAGTATGCGGAAATTGTGGCGGAAAAGGGTTATCTTGATTCTGTATTAAAGGATGGTAAGGATAAGGCTGGGGAAGTGGCAGGGGCTACCCTCAAAAGGGTAAAAGAGGCTCTTGGTTTTTTGATTGGTTAATAGATATTTTTAACCTTGTGCTATAGAAACTTTATCCTATTTTTATAAAGTTGATCTCCCCTACTTAATAAGGGGAGGGATATTATTTAAAATTTTCTATAAATTATTTAGAAATTCGATCATCAAAAAAACTTTCTCAACCTCCTCTAAATTAGTGAACTTTGAATGTTAAATATCCCATTATTTTTTGCACTTTACATATTTTCAAATATTATGAAAAACTTATTTATCTACATTATTAAAAAAATATAAAAATGGGAAATAATTTGTCAAAACTACAAGGTGCGATCGCCCTTAAAGAGTTTCTAATCACCGCAGAAATTACTCCTCCAAAAGGGGGAAATCCAGAAAGAATGTTAACAGTGGCAAAGGTATTAAAAAATAGAGTCCATGGGGTCAACATTACCGATGGAAGTCGTGCTGTGTTGAGGATGTCATCGGTAGCCGCATCGGCTTTATTATTAAAAGAAGGCATTGAACCTATTTGTCAAGTGACAGGGCGCGATCGCAACTCCATCGGTTTACAGGCAGATTTAATGGGGGCTTATGCCCTAGGCATTAGAAATATTTTAGCACTCACAGGAGATCCCATAAAAGCAGGGGATCATACCCAAGCTAGGGCTGTTTTTGAATTAGAGTCTATCAAATTATTAAAGTTAATTGATAAATTAAATCTAGGTTTTGATATTAATAATAAACCGTTAGTAGATGGTAATTTAGACTTATTTGCAGGGGCTGCGGTGGATCCTCAATCCAAAAGTTGGTCTGGTTTACAAAGACGTTTTGAAAAAAAATTAGAAGCAGGGGCTCAGTTTTTCCAAAGTCAATTAATCACTGATTTTGAAAAGCTAGATAAATTTATGACCCAAATTGCTGTTAAGGGCGATCGCCCTATTTTAGCAGGAATATTCCTCTTAAAAAGTGCTAAAAACGCTTTATTTATTAATAAATATGTCCCAGGGGTAGAAATTCCAGACCACATAATTAAACGCTTAGAAAAAGCCAAAAATCCTCTCCAAGAAGGAATAAAAATTGCTTCAGAACAAGTAAAAATGGCTCAAGATATATGTCAAGGAGTCCATTTAATGGCGGTTAAAAAAGAAGAATTAATTCCCGAAATTTTAGATTTAGCAAGAATAAAACCCTTACAATAAACAAAATATTATTGACAAACAAAAATTAACCCACCACATCAGGAAAAGAAAAAGCAGGGCTATGGGGAGTATTCTTCAACGCCACCATCAAAGCATCATGGATTTTTCCATTGGTAGCTAAAATGCGCCCTGTTTGAATGTCGAAATCTGTACCATCATAGGCGGTAATATACCCCCCCGCTTCTCTCACGATTACCACCCCCGCGAGTAAATCCCAGGGGCTTAACCCCCTTTCCCAATAACCGTCTAATCTTCCCCCTGCCATCTCACACAAATCGAGGGAAGCACTTCCAGCCCTTCTTACCCCTTGAGTTAGGTGGGTAAGATAGCAAAATTCGGCGTAATTATTATCGTCAGTTTCCCGTCTATCGTAGGCAAATCCTGTCACTAGTAAACTATCTTTTAATTCCTCTGTGTTGGACACCCTGACGGGTTTGCCGTTGAGGGTTGCCCCTAATCCTTTACCAGCACACCATAATTCTTCTTTCATAGGGTTATAAACCACTCCCACGGAGGGGATGCCGTCAATATTTAGACCGATGGAAACAGCTGCTTGAGGGTAGCCATGGGCATAGTTGGTGGTGCCGTCTAGGGGATCAATTACCCATTGATATTTGTGGTTTTGATTGCCACTTTTTCCTGATTCTTCAGCAAAAATAGCGTGATTGGGGCAGTGTCTTTGTATGACTTTTATTACTTGCGCTTCGGATTCCTTATCTACTTGGGTGACAAGATCACCTGATCTACCTTTTTGGGCGATCGCCAATTGTTTCCCCCAATAGTGACTGAGTACAGCCCCCCCAGCCCTTGCGGCTAATAGGGCAATATCGAGATAAATAGAAATAGATTCTTTAGCAGTCATTTTGTTAATTGATAATGGATAATTGAGAATAAAACAAAGATTTAAAGATTATTATTTTTGCCTTAATCAGTTGATACTATATTCTCTTTTCACATAGTCTAATAAACCTTCACAGGAATCAAGTAACAAATCAATCACATAATCAAAACCCGATTCTCCACCATAATAGGGATCTGGTACTTCTGTATCAGTATGATGGGAAGCAAAATCACACATTAACTTAATTTTGTCTCGATATTTACCCTTCAAATCCAAAGATAAAATATCATGATAATTAGCCTTATCCATAGCTAAAATTAAATCAAAATATTCTAGGTCAAAATCTTCAATTTGTCTTGCTTTTCCTACTAATTTAATGTCTCTTTTTTTCGCAGCTTCTCTCATACGAGCATCAGGAGGAGAACCAATATGATAACGAGATGTTCCCGCCGAATCGCAGGTTATTTTATCTTGTAAACCTTCTTTTTCTATGAGATGAATCATAATATTTTCCGCTGAGGGCGATCGGCAAATATTACCTAAACAGACGAATAATAACTTAACCATAATAAAACAAAAATTTTAATAATCTCATCAAAATCAAGGGCTGAAAAATGTTCAGCCCCCATCATCGACTATTTACCTACATTCCAGGAAGTCCAAAACTACCAGTTAACTCTTCCATTCTCTCGCGCATAGTCTCAGTGGATTTTTGATAGGCATCTTTATAAGCAGCGGTAACATTTGCAGATAAAGCCTCTGAACCATTAGCCAAAGCCTCATCCTTAATTTCTACTTTCAAAGGCTCTTGATTTCCGCTCATGGTGACAATCACTAAACCATCTTCGCTTTGTCCCTGAATTTCCATGGTTTCTAGTTCTTGTTGAAGCTGTTTTGCTCCCTCTTGCACTTGTTGGGCTTTTTTGAAGGCTTCCGCAAGTTCCTTCATTTTACCTAAGCCTAGTCCAAATCCTTTTCCTTGTGCCATATTTATATACTCTTTTTACATTAACAATAGAATAACAAACAAATTTTAACACTACCTTACCCCTGTTCGATGCTTATATTGTCTTTTAGGATAGGAAATTGAGAAAACAATAGAGAATAAATAATTGCAATTAAGGTTATAAAATATCAATAAATTATCAATTATTTACCCTTTTTTTACAAACTAAATATGTTTTTAAACAAAAAACAGACGGCAAATATAAACAGCACTAAAAATGCCAACCACATCAGCGATTAACCCAGCAAAGAGGGCATGGCGTACTCTCTTGATGCCCACGGAGCCAAAATACACTGCTAAGATGTAAAAAGTTGTTTCTGTCGAGCCATACATGGTGGCGGCAATTTTACTAATGAGAGAATCTGGTCCGTAGGTTTCTACCAAGTCACTGAGTAACCCAAATGAGCCTCCCCCAGAAAGAGGGCGCATAATAGCGAGGAGTAAATTTTCGGGGGGAAAACCTAGCACGGACAACACGGGGGATAGAATATTAAGCATGATGTCTAATGCCCCACTAGCTCGAAACATACCGATGGCAACGAGAATGGCTACCAGGTAGGGAATGATTTGAATGGCGATGGTGAAGCCATCTTTGGCGCCTTCGGTGAATACTTCATAAACTTTGACTTTTTTAAACACGAGGGCATAGAAGGGAATGCCCATTAAAAGAAGGGGAATTATATATTTGGCGGTGGTGTTAAATATGTCGGCAATGGATTCAATCATTATTTTGGTGTTGTTAAATTGATTTTAATTTGGTTTATTGTCAACAATGGGCTTAAGCCCATTGCCCATTATCTAGTTTTCAAAGTATTGAGAAATTTTATCTCCAATTCAGATTAATTACTCATGGAAGTCTGATTCTTCTATTTCTTTTTCAGGTTCGGGAATGGCAAATTTGGGGAGTTTTGAAAGGAATTTGACGGCGGTGACTCCTGCAATGGTGGAGCAGGATGTGGCGAGAATGGTGGGAATGAATAAGCTACTAGATTCAACTCCCATAAGGGCTACTACGGTGGCGGGGAGAATTAATTGCACACTGGATGTGTTGATAGTCAAAAAGGTACACATGGCATTGGTGGCAGTTTCGGGGTGGGGATTAAGTTTTTCTAGTTCTTGCATAGCTTTTAAACCCAAGGGGGTGGCGGCATTACCCAAACCCAACATATTAGCGGACATATTTAGTACCATGGCACTCATGGCGGGATGATCTGGGGGAACTTCTGGAAATAGCCAAACTGTGATAGGACGGACGATACGGGCGATCGCATTTACCAAACCCGCTTCCTCCGCAATTTTCATAATTCCTAACCAAAGAGCCATAATACCGATTAAACCAATGGCCAAGGTAACAGCCGCTTCCGCACTATCAATGGCGGCTTCGGTGACAGCATCAATATTGCCATTTATCGCTCCGACAATGACGGAAATAGCAATCAATCCAAACCAAACGTAATTGAGCATAAGATTATATTTAGGCAGAAAAATTACCATTCATTTTGACACACCATTACAACGAAACATTAATTTTGGTCACAAAAAATGTAAAGTAATATCAAGATTTATTACCCCCATCGCCCTAAAATCAAGCCTTGCCCATAATCTAATACTATTGTGTAAATTTTATTGATAAAGGTTAATAAATATATGCCATACACCACAGAAGACGGCGGTAAAGTTAATAATTTCGCCAACGAGCCAAAAATTTATAAAGCTCAAGCCCCCACAGAAAACGAAAAAAGAAACAATCTAATTTTAGTTATCGTTTCTACCATCCTTGTGGCTGGGGGAATTGCGATCGCCTTTTACGCATCCACCAACCCTCCCATATCTTAAAAAAAATAAAAGTCTCCGTTGCTCCAGACAAGCAGAAACAGAACCATAGACGATAAGATGAAATAAGACCGTAATAATTCTTTACCATCATTAAAAAAACTATGTTTTTATTTGGACTCGGAGACAAAAAACTAACCCTACCCAAACCCGAAGAAGCCCTCAAAGGTAGAGACAAAAAAATGCCCCTACCCTCCAAGCATTACGTAAACGGTAACCCCTTCAAAACCGAATATCCAGCCCACATGGAAAAAGCAGTATTCGGTATGGGTTGTTTCTGGGGCGCAGAAAGAAAATTTTGGCAGCTAGAAACAGGAATCTACCTCACCGCCGTGGGTTATGCCGCAGGTTATACCCCCAACCCCACCTACGAAGAAGTCTGTAGCGGTTTAACAGGTCATAACGAAGTTGTCCTAGTAGTTTATGACCCCCAAATTATTAGTTACGAAACCCTCTTAAAAGTATTTTGGGAAAACCATAACCCCACCCAAGGAATGCGCCAAGGTAATGATAGAGGCACTCAATATCGCTCAGGGATTTATACCTATTCTACCCAACAAAAAGAACTAGCCCAAAAATCAAAACAGCTTTACCAACAAGAATTAAACAAAGCAGGACATGGGGAAATTACCACCGAAATCCTTGACGCGCCAGAATTTTACTTCGCCGAAGGCTACCACCAACAATACCTCGCCAAAAATCCCAACGGCTATTGTGGCTTAGGAGGTACTAAAGTTTGTTTTCCCGAAATCTCCTCCGTCAAAAACTAGAAATATCAACAAATGTGAACCTTCCATCAGAAGGAGATCCTTTTGAGTTAACCTGATAATAAACAGTCCTTTTTCTTTAAATTAATTTCGGAGTCGTATGTCTGATCTAAATCGTGGCATCATGAAATTTGAAGGTGCTGACAAACCTATTATTGTAGGTATTTCTGCCTTTGTTATTCTCGGTGCTATTACAGCATTAATTATCTGGGCGCTAAATTCCGCCTATGCAGTAATTTAATTACTATCAATGGTCGTCCCCTCAGTCTTATGGGGGGATAACTTGCTGAGTGGATAATTAGTAACAAATAATAAAAAAAGTTAATTATCAATGACTTTTTTCACTACCCACTTTCATTACAAAAAGTTTTCAGCCCAATCTAAATAATTAGTGATTAAAAAATAGCAAAAGTGAGTTTTTTTAAACCTAGTGAAATAGTTTGTTTAGACAATCAAAATCGGTCATTATACTGTGAAATTATCGACGTTATAACGCAACAAAATAAATGCTGGGTTCGCCCTCTGATGTTGGTTAATTTTATACAGCAAGACCAGTATGAAAAAGCTGTAAAAAATATTGATGATTTGCGCCACACTTCAGATTTATTATGGAGTACAAACTGTTTCCGACCTGTTTTTGATACCGAATATATAACTTTTTGTGGTCAATTGCCTGAATTTGAATTTGATGATAAAAAAATATTAACCGCAAAAAAAACCCTAAGACATTTCATTCAAGATCTGTGGTTATTTAATAGTAAGTAAACTAAAATAATCAGACCATTATAACATCACCAATAAGATTAAAAAAATCTACCTTTACTTGACAAAAAGACAAGCCTAGGCTTTATTTCTTATAGAAAGACCTAGTTAACAATTAGCAAAAATTGCCGTACAAAAAAGAATAACTTTTTATTATCTCCTATCTCTTCGGTCAGTGGGGTAACTTGTTTATATAACGTAACGCTATGATATAATCAATTGTAATATTTCAAAACCTTGAAAACTAGATATAGATGTAAAGTAATGGTCTCGCCAAGGCTAAAAACTAATGTCTAGGATCATCTAAAATCAAGACTATGAATAATGTTGCTACTAGCTTAGTCAGCAACAAAATTTTAACTCAACTACCTAAAAAAGAAAATAAAATTAGGTTACAACACAGAAACTGTATATATATAGATAAATTATGAAAGATCTCGCTCGATATAGAAATATTGGGATTTTTGCCCACGTTGACGCTGGAAAAACAACCACTACAGAAAGAATCCTAAAATTAACTGGTAAAATTCATAAACTTGGCGAAGTACATGACGGTGCCGCTACTACCGACTTTATGGAACAAGAGCAGGAGCGAGGAATTACCATTCAATCCGCCGCTACAAGCTGTTTTTGGAAAGATCATCAATTCAATATCATTGATACCCCTGGACACGTTGACTTCACCATCGAAGTATATCGTTCTTTAAAAGTTCTTGATGGTGGTATTGGGGTATTTTGTGCTTCTGGTGGGGTTGAACCTCAATCTGAAACCAACTGGCGTTATGCTAACGATTCTAAGGTTGCTCGTGTAATTTACGTTAACAAATTAGATCGTACTGGTGCTGATTTTTACAGCGTTGTTAAACAAGTAAAAGAAATTTTGGCTGCTACTCCTTTGGTAATGGTATTACCTATAGGTATTGAAACCGAATTTAAAGGAGTTGTGGATTTATTAACCCGTAAGGCTTGGGTTTGGGATGAGTCTGGAGATCCTTTAAACTACACCATCGAAGAAGTTCCTGCGGACATGGTGGATGATGTGGAAATTTACCGTGAGCAATTAATCGAGACTGCGGTAGAACAGGATGAAGTGTTGATGGAAAAATACCTCGAAGGAGAGGAAATTTCTGTTGATGATATTAAGCGTTGTATCCGTAAAGGTACTCGTGATTTGGCTTTCTTCCCTACCTATTGCGGTTCTTCTTTCAAAAATAAAGGGGTTCAGTTAGTTTTAGATGCGGTAGTTGACTATTTACCTGCGCCTGATGAAGTTAATCCTCAGCCTATTGTGGATTTAGAAGGTAACGAAACTGGAACTTTTGCAAAAGTTGACCCTGAAGAACCTTTCAGAGCTTTGGCATTTAAGATTATGGACGATCGCTACGGCGCCCTAACCTTTACCCGTGTTTACTCTGGTAAATTAGAAAAAGGAATGAGCGTATTAAACACCGCCACTGGTAAAACTGAGCGTGTGGGTAGAATCGTAGAAATGCACGCTAATGATCGTATTGAGGTGGACTCTGCCCAAGCGGGAGACATTGTGGCTATTGTAGGGATGAAAAACATCCAAACTGGTCACACTATCTGTGATCCTAATCACCCTGCTACCCTTGAGCCTATGGTATTCCCTGAGCCTGTAATTTCCATTGCTATCAAACCTACCCAAAAAGGTGGTAACGAAAAAATGGGTATGGCTCTTAGTAAAATGGTTCAAGAAGATCCTTCTTTCTATGTGGAAACTGACCAAGAAAGCGGTGAAACCATCATTAAAGGGATGGGTGAATTGCACCTTGATATTAAAGTGGACATCCTCAAACGTACCCACGGTGTAGAAGTAGAAGTTGGTAAACCTCAAGTGGCTTACCGTGAGTCTATCACCAAGGTAATTAATGACAGTTATACCCACAAGAAACAGTCTGGTGGTTCTGGACAGTTTGGACGTATCGACTACACCATCGAACCTGGTGAAACTGGTAGTGGATTCTTGTTTGAGTCTAAGGTGACTGGTGGTAATGTTCCCCGTGAATTTTGGCCTGCGGTTAATAAAGGTTTTGAATCTAGTATCGATAAAGGTGTGTTGGCTGGTTATCCCTGTGTAGATCTCAAGGTTACTTTGACTGATGGTGCTTTCCACCCTGTGGATTCTAGTGCGATCGCCTTTGAAATTGCTGCCAGAGCAGGTTATCGTCAATCCATTCCTAAAGCAGGGCCTCAAATTCTTGAGCCTATTATGAATGTAGATGTATTTACCCCTGAAGATCACATCGGAGACGTAATTGGTGACATTAACCGTCGTCGTGGCATGATCAAATCCCAAAACACTACCCCCATGGGTGTCAGAATCAAAGCTGAAGCTCCTTTGAGTGAAATGTTTGGTTATATCGGTGATTTACGTACCATGACTTCTGGACGTGGTCAATTCTCTATGGAATTCTCTCATTATGCTCCTTGTCCTAGAAATATTGCTGAGGATGTAATTAAGGAAGCTAAAGAGCGCGAATTAGCATTGGCTAAATAATCAAAACCATTAATCATTAAATAGGTTTTGTGGGTGGGCATTGCCCACCTTTTTTTATGGGGAAAAATGCTACGCAAAAAAAAGCCCCCCACCCAGTGGGTGAGAGGTTTAAAGTGAGGGCAAACAAATAGATGGAGAAGGGATTATGGTCATAATCCCATGGTGTTGTTTTTTATCTGCGCCAAGATACCTTGGGTAAGATTTGTTCTAAATTAGCTCTATCTTTGTACTTAGTAGCAAAGTTAAGTAAAGAATCGAGTAAAGAATCAGAGAGATAATGGGGTTGTAAACCTAAATCTAATAATTTGGTATTTTTGGCGTTGAAATAATGTTCCTCTAATTCAACTCTCGGGTTATCAATATTGTTAACTTCCACTTTTAAACCGATGGTTTGTCCTGCTTTTTGAACCATGGTAGCCAAGTCATTGATACTAAATCTTTCAGTAAATTGGTTAAATACTCTGAATTTTCCAGCTTCCGCAGGATTGGCGATCGCTAATTCCATACATCTTACGGTATCACGAATATCTAATAAAGCTCTGGTTTGTTGTCCGCTACCATATACCGTCAAAGGATGTCCTAAAGCGGCCTGAATACAAAAACGGTTGAGAGCAGTACCAAATACGCCATCATAGTCAAGACGGTTAACCAACATCTCATCCATGCCAGTTTCCTCAGTCAAGACACCATAAACAATACCTTGGTTTAAATCAGTGGCACGAATACCCCATACTTTACAAGCAAAGTGGATATTATGACTATCATGTACCTTACTTAAGTGATAGAAGCTACCAGGCTGTTTAGGATAAGGTAATACATCCTTACGACCATTATGTTCAATTTCGATATAACCTTCTTCAATATCAATATTAGGAGTACCATATTCGCCCATAGTACCCAATTTAACTAAGTGAGTATCAGGAAACTCCTCTTTGAGAGCATAGAGAATATTAAGAGTACCCACCACGTTATTAACTTGGGTAAATACAGCGTGTTCCCTATCAATCATAGAATAAGGGGCGCTGCGTTGTTCCCCAAAATGCACCACAGATTCAGGCTCAAACTGACGAAACGCTTTAATCAAAAAATCGTAGTTAGTAATATCGCCGATGAATAACTCAATTTTTTTACCAGTTAACTCATACCATCGTTGAATACGCTTCTGAATGGGAGCGATGGGGGTTAGGGTTTGTGAGCCTAATTTGTCATCCCAGTGACGACGGGCTAAACTATCGAGAATTGCTACTTCATATCCTTTATTGGAGAGGTGCAGGGCTGTCGCCCATCCACAGTAACCATCTCCACCTATTACTAATGCTTTCATCTTACTATTTGTACTTTAATATCAATATTTAGGTTAATTTACCAATTATTGGTACTCAAAAGATCATTAAATATGATTTTTTTGCTTAAAATCCAATTTATCACTAATTTTTCCTTTCTATATAGCTGATGTGTTAAAGAATACAATAAAATCATGGCTAAGTACTTACTAGATCGATCATTGATGGTTAGGGGTTAACTAGATTTTGCTCCAAAAGTCCAAAACTTAGCTATGGGTTATGAGGGAGATCGCACATAACTAAAATCTTTCGAAGTCTGACAATTTCAACAGTAATCGGAGACTAACAAAAAAGGGTTAATGTTGATATAGTAACAATTCCTCTTATTTTTTTATTCCTAATTGAGTAATTAAATGGTTCAATTCTGGCAGAATCAACTTTTCCATGGCCAATGTTACAGCGTTACTAGAGCCTGGTAAAGAAAATATTATTTTGTTGTTATATATACCTGCGATCGCCCTTGAAATCATAGCCCTAGAGCCAATTTCTTGATAGGAAAGATAACGAAAAATTTCACCAAACCCCGGTATTTCTTTATCTAATAAACCATCAACAACATCAAAAGTATTATCCCTTGGACTTATTCCTGTACCACCGCTTAAAATCAATATATCTATAGTTTCTCTTTTAGATAAATCATTTATTGATAGTTTTATCTGGTCTGAATTATCTTTTATAATGTCGTAATAACTAATATTGTGACTATTCTTAGTTAGTTTATTTTTAATAATCTGACCACTTTTATCAGTATCAACAGTTCGAGTATCACTAATAGTAATTACAGCACAATTAACAACTATAAATTCTTTATCTTTATGGGGAATAACCATAAAATTAAGTGAGGAATATGTGAAAAATTATCGATAGTAAACCTAACCCTTAAAACCCACCATAATAATTAAGACTTGCTAAATCCTAACCCATGTTCTTCGGCGTAACGTTCCATAAAACGCATGAATCTTTCCCATTCTTCCACAGACTTGATTATATAAATGGCTTCGATGGCCACAGGCTCACCATTTACAAACTTACATTTAACTTCTCTGGTGTTTAACTCTCCTTCCTCATCAGTTAAATACATCCCCGTAACAGCTTGAGTATTACCGCTTTCTAAAATAGGAGACTCTTCAAAACGAAAAGTGGCGGTGCCATTGCTACCATCACGAGAGCGAGTCATTTTTACATCAGGAATTGATTCCTCGATAATGCCTTTAGTAAATTCTATTTGAGCCATATTAAAATTTTACCTTTATATTTTTTATTACTATAACCTTACTTATCATCTCACAGTCAAGGGCGATCAACGTTAAAATTTAAGGGGTAATTACAAAAATTTTCAAAAGAAATTCCCCTCACAAGATGCTAGAAGCCCAAGTACATTCAGAATTACGCAACTTTTTGCGCACCTATAGCCCTTCTGATTGGGTACATCATCTTACCATGGCGAGAATGGTGGCCCGTGGTCTGCGCCTGGGGCGATCGGCTATAATCCAAACAGGAGTTAGTCACGATACCTATAATTTAAGTTATTTAACCCCTGCCCTTCTGTGTGATAAAACCGTTATTATTGTTGCCATACACAAAAATCAACGGCAACTAATAGAACAAAAAATTCCCTTTTTACAACAAAAGCTAGGTACTAACAAATTAGTTTTTAATCAGTTATCTACCCATACAAAAAGTAATAATTCTCTTATTTTATTAACTCCTCAGAATTGGTTAACAAAAACCATTAATAGCAATTTAGTCAATAACTCCCATATTCTTATAGAAGAAGCCGAAAAATTACCCCAATTTATTAATGAATATCTCACCATCTCCGTAGATGTTTATGATTGGTTTAAATTACAAAAAGATAATGAGCAATATAAAAGTTATATTCAAACTCAACTAGCAAAACTAACTCAATCAGTATTTAGTCACCCAATAAATCCCTATAACAGTTACTTATTAGAAACTAAAGAAAAGCAAATTATTCAAGAAATAATTTTTAAAATAAAACCAACAAAATTAGATTTATACAATAAACTAATTAAACTAAACGAGCATTTCTTAGACGAAAAGAACCATATTAACTACGTTGAAGTAAATCGCTCAAAAGGACAATTTATAATTAAATCTTCCCCTCTTAATTTTCATGACAATATCAAAGAAATTTGGCAACAAAAATCGGTTACTCTTATCGCTAACTATCTTAGCCCCGAAAAAGAAGCCATCGATTATAGTAAACAACTAGGCATTGATAACAGTAACTATACCTGTCTCAAATTTTCTCCCCATGCCCCCAATGCCATCCTAAAACTATATTTCCCTGAAAAATTTCCCTTCCCCAATAGCCCCGAATTTCAAAACTCCGTCACCAGAGAGATTACAGCCCTTGTTTCTAGTGCCAAAGTTAACCATCAACCCATTATTGTCATCATTGAAGATGTACCTTTACAGGCTCAAATTACCTCCATTTTGGCTTCCCAATTTGGTTCGAGAGTAAAACTTAATGACCTTGATTGTAGTAATAATACTGTATTGGTATGTGGTATTAATTTTTGGTATCAACATCAAGAAAGATTCCCTTCACCGCAACTGCTGATTATGGCAACTTTACCCATTCCCTCCTTAGAAAATCCTCTAGTTGCCTCCCAAGTAAATTATTATAAAAGTCAAAAAAAAGACTGGTTTCGCTTATATCTGTTGCCCCATGGTATAAAAACCCTACAACAATTAACCGTGTCTGTGCGCAAAAATCAGGGGGTTTTGGCTTTGTTAGACAATCGAGTTAGTTTTCGCAGTTATGGTAATAGGGTGTTAGAGGCGCTCGAACCTTATGCGAAAATAAATTACGTAGATTTAAATTGGTTAAATTAAATTAATTAATACTCACAGAAACAATTATGCCCATCGTTCAATTTCAAGAAAAAAATATTAGTTGTGAAGTAGGAGAAAATCTCCGCAAAGTTTTGCTCAAAAATGATGCTGAATTATACAATGGTAAAGCAAAATATATTAATTGTATGGGTATCGGTAGCTGTGGTACTTGTGCTGTGCAAATAAAGGGAAGTGTTAATGCTCCTAATTGGAAAGATAAGGCAAGGCGCTCTTTTCCTCCTCACTCCCCTGATAGAGATTTGAGGTTAGCTTGTCAAACAAAAGTTTTAGGAGATATTTCTGTTACTAAATATGATGGTTTTTGGGGACAGAAAAACACTTTAAAATAAGGCTTTATTCACTACCAAAGACTTCAATATCACTAAAAACACAGACGGGGGAAGCGTGTCCTACTCGAATCATTTGATTTGGTTCACCTTTACCACATATAGGAGTGCCAAAAACATCTTTGGTTGATTCGTCTCCCACTGCCGAGAGGTTGTGCCAAAAATGCTGGGTTACTCCTCTATAGTTAGGGTTGCGGAGGGTTTTGGTGAGTTGACCATTTTCGATGAGACGGGCATATTCACAACCAAACTGAAATTTGTTACGATAGTCATCGATAGACCATGAGCGGTTGGATTCCATATAAACCCCATGTTCGATATTGCTAATCAAGTCATCAAAACTATTTTCCCCTGATTCTAAGTTTAAATTAGCCATGCGGTCAATGGGAGGACGATTCCAAGAACTAGCCCGACTGTTAGCAACTCCTTCAACTTTTGCTCTGGCTTGGCTTTCAAGACTTCCTAAGCCTCTCAATAGGATTCCGTCTTTGATTAAATGTTGTCGTTGGGCTTCTATACCTGTATCATCAAAGCCATAACTGGCCAATTCTCCTTCAAAAGTGGGATCGAAGGTTATATTCATTTTTGATGAACCATAGGCAAGGTTGCCGAAGTCTTCTAGTTTGACAAAGCTACTGCCTGCATAGTTTCTCTCGTCTCCTAATATTCGATCTAATTCGAGGGGATGTCCTACGCTTTCGTGAATTTGTAACATCATTTGGTCAGGGGCGAGTACTAGGTTTGTTCTAGTATTGGGACATTCTTGGGCATGGATAAGGGCGATCGCACTTTCCCCTATTTGTTTAGCCCGTTGTAAAATGAGAGAGGGATTAATAATTTCTGCACCCCCTTGATAACACCGCGCCAACATTCCATTATCACTACGTTTTTGGATAATATTACCATCTTGAGCAACAGCACCATAATCCGTGGATACCATGGAAAAATGTTGAAAAATATTAGCACCATTACTACTAACAAAATGATGCTCTACTTCATTCATTATGGCCAAAGCAGTAGTTTTAACCACCAGAGACGATACTTTTAAACTCTCACATACCTGAATTAGTAAATCATTTATATCCCTAATACTGAGAGTGTCAAGGGGGTTTTGTACCGAAGACTGATAACCTCCCCGACTAGGAGGACGAATGCTACTATCAAAACTAAAAATTCCCCATTCCTGAGCAGATATGGCCTGTTGTCTGGCGTTATTGACAGCCCTTTGAATACTGGCAAAATCAAGGCGATTAGTGGCACAATACCCCATCTGTCCATTAACCAACACCTCCGCCATTACTCCTCGATTTATTTTTTTACCATGATATTGCGGTAAACCATCTCGAAATCGATGGGTTTGACTTTTTTCACTCACATATCTCAAGCCTACCCAATCAGCTGTAATGGTTAAATTTTCAATGGTTTTTTCTAAGTCAATATTCATGGATTTACATTTGTGAGACTAAATAAGTTTTTATTTATAAACAATGGTAATTATTACCAATCAAAAATGGGATCTTCTTCGTCTTCTAATTCCCAATCTCTAACAAAATTTTGAGATTTTCTCTTATTATTTTTTCTCAATTTTTTCTTTTTATTCATTGGGTTAAAAAACAATGGCAATAAAGCCCCACCAATGCAACCAGAGGCCACAGAAAATGAAACTAAAATACCTAAAGGAATAGAAATTGATTGAAGTCCAAAGAATTGTAAACTAATGGGGGCTACATTTTGGATGGCAAAAATTGGTAGGATAATAATCCAAAAAGAAATAATAAGAGTGATAATTAAATTACTAAATATTTTCATAAAATAGAATTTTGAGAAAAAATATCCCCTAGTACTTTGGGGATTGTAAAAGTAAGAATTAAGCTAATTTAATGAATAGTAATAGTTTAGTATTTCTATGAAGAAAGTAAATTAATAAAAGGTGTACTTAACCAACTTAAACCCACTTTTAACTGATGTTTTGGGGTAGGAAGACGATATAGATACACAAATCGACGGGCAAGATAAGCCAAACCACCGTCGAGGGATACTCCTAAACCGCTGAGGGTAGCGTTATCTATTCCTAGGGCAATCATTTCCCCAAGGGGTTGATAACGGAAGGGTAAGAGGGGTTTTTCTTGTAGAGATGCCCAAATATTCCAAGCACAATAGTCTGATTGTTGGAAGGCAACTTGGGCGGTGGAGGGTAAAATATTTCCGTCTTTATCAAGGGATTCTACTAAGTCACCGAGGGCAAATATTTCGGGATAGTTTTCCACTTGCAATTCTTGGTTGATGGTTAGTTTTCCCTGTTCGTTTTGGGGTAAGCTAAGACCATCTAATATTTTTACTGGTTTTGTGCCGACTGTCCACAATACTAAGTCAACGGGAATGGTATCAACGATATTTTTATATTGGAGGGAAATTTGATTTTCTTCTATGCTAGTTATTTCTGTGTCTAAATCTAGCCATATTTTTCTATCTCTAAGGGCTTTTTCGGCGGTTTTACGGTTAAATTCGGGGGATTTTTTGAGAATTTGATCGCCCCTATCAATAATTCTAATTTTACCACGTTCTTGGAGGCGATCGCCTATTTTTACAGCCAATTCTACGCCACTGTAACCACCACCAACGATGGCAACTCGGATTTTTTCTTGGTCAGAATTTTCTAATTGTCTTAATCTTTCTTTGAGGGTATAAGCATCATTGAGGGTACGGAAGGGAATGGCATACTCTTTTGCACCAGCAACGGTTTGGGAGGGAGTAGTGCCACCAAAAGCCACCACCAAACGATCATATTCTAGGGTAGAGTTAGATTCTAGGCTGACGGTTTTGTTTTCCAGGTTTATTCCTGTGACGGTGTCTTGGATAAAGTTGATTTTGCTATCTTCTAATAATTCGGTATAGTAGGGGGCTACTTCCCAACTTTGCATTTCTTCAGTAATTAATTCATATAGTAAGGGAGAGAATAAGAAGCGATCGCCCTTATCCACCAAAGTAATCTCAGGAAAATCCCCTTCCCAGTCTAATTCTTGTAATCGTAGGGCGGTATAAAGCCCCCCAAATCCACCACCGAGAATCAATATTTTATCGGCCATGATATAGTCTCCCTCTTAAAATTACTGCTGTCTCTATTCTATGTTACTGCCATGGCAAAAGTTAGAAAACAAACCCCCCTTTCTTTGTAAGGGGGAAAAACAGATATAGCGTTTTTTATAATTATGAGATACATTTATGATTTTCAAGTCCCCCGAATTTGCGGGGGATTTAGGGGGATCATTTTGTACCCCGTAACCATGATAATTGCTATAAAAAATAAAACCGATTACTTATTAATAACTTCTTCTAGTCTTTTTAATACAAAATCCTTATCTAAATAGGATAGTAAATAACCAGCCTTTGGTCCTTTTTCTTTCCCTAAAAAGCTATAATAAACCGCAGGAAAAGCCACATTAGGTTTAAATCCTAATTGTTTCATTGCTGTAAATAAAGCCGTTTGTAACTCCTCTCCTTCCCATTTTTCAAGGGTTGTTAAAGTTTCCTTTAATTGTCCTAAATAAGTGATTTGATCATCCGTTAATTCCGAGACAATTTCAGGAATAGAGTCAAAATAAATAACTAACTTTTCTTCCTCATCAGCATAATCAGCCAACCATTTACGGGCGATCGCAATGCGTTCATTAATCTTAACCCAGTCATAGTCAGTCAACTCCACCTCAGCCCGTTTCTTAACCTCCTCCACAATATCTAAATGGGGAACTTGTAATAAAGAAATAAGGGTACTAATATCAAAAGTATAAAAAGGCTTAATTTCCTCATCTAATTGAGAATAAAATAAAGGTAATAAAGTTTTATCTAACTCTACATTTTCATTATCTTCTTTTAGTTTTGCATAGGTATTTAAAAGATTATCATAATCCCTAAATAAGCGAGTAATATTATCATAATTAGGAGAAAAATTAATAACCGTTTTTGGCTGAGTTTTTAACATTAAAAACCGCAAAATTTCTGGAGGTAATAAATCCGCCATATCCTTCGCACTAGAGCCAACTCCCTTAGACGAACTCATTTTGGTACCATTGACCAAAATAAACTCATAGGGAGAATGAAAAGGAGGCTGTTTACCCAAAACCTTACGAGAAATAGCATTCGCCACATCCCTCGATCCACCCTTTTGGGAATGGTCTTTTCCAGCCATCTCCATGGTGACACCAATCAAATTCCACTTAGCAACCCATTCCACCTTCCAAGGCAACTTACCATTACCATCAAAAGGAGATACCCAGCCAGAATGCCCACACCCTTTTACCCAATCCGTAGCGTCTTCCTTACAGGTGTAAAAAACTTCTGAGCCATTGTAGTCTGTGGTCACCGTGGTGGCAATCTTACCACATTTTTCGCACACTACTTGAAAAGGATACCAGTTTTCAGGGCGATCGGACTTACTCACACTTAGATATACATCCTTAATTCCCTGAGCATTTTTCAAAAAAGTATCGATATAAGGGTTCATTTTTCCAGAGCGGTATAAATCCCTTAAATAATAAATTTCCGCCTTAACTCCCAAATAATCGAAAACCTCTAAAAACTCCTCCATAAAATACTTCGCATAATCACTGCTTTTTTCATCAGGAGAAGGCACATTGCAAAGGGGAAAACCCAAATAGGGAGCAAACTTTTCTTGATCTAAGTAATGGGGTACAGTATCTAAAGCATCATAATCATCTACCCCATAGGTAAATTTAACGGGTTTACCAGCTCTTCTTAAAGCCCGATACATGACATCATGAATAATAACACCGCGCACCGAGCCTACGTGTACCCTACCTGAAGGGGTTTTGGAGTCATTTACTAATTCTTCTTGGTGGGAACTTTCTGCTATTTTATCCGCCCAAAACATAATTTAATAATTCTTAACTATAATTTACAGTGCAAACCTCTGATTATATCTTAACTTCATGAGGTGGGGAATAGGGAATAGGCAATGGTGATCAGAAAGTATTACCTTAACTCTCTACCAAAGGGAAATAGGGCGATGGGTATGAGCTTAAAATGTTGTTTTGCAAAGGGTAAACCAATAATCGTAATGGCTAAAATTAGACCATGGACAAGGTGAGAAATGGCGATTTCCCAACCAAATAACAATAACCAAATCACATTAAAAATAGTGTTTAAAGTATTGGAATAGTCTGGGGAAACATAGTCACGTCTGCCAAAGGGAGTCATGGTTGCTACTCCTAGCTTAATAGCTTGAACCCCAAAAGGGATCCCGATAATGGTAAGGCAAGTAGTCAAACCACCAATAACATAAGCTAATCCACTCAGAAAGCCACCGAAAATTAACCAAATAATATTTCCTATTAAACTCATTTTTTATACTCCTTAATCTGTGTTTACCTAAAAATATACCATCCTTAAATAATTTGTGAGAAAATCCTTCCATACATTATCAAAGAAAAGAGGTTTTAAACTGTTGTCAGGTAATAAGAACATTCTTTGCTGTTTTTAGACATTTTACCGACAAAATAGGATGACTACGTTCAAATATGTTAGAAGTATATATAAACAAATAGCAATAATATTATAATTTTTACAAACACATTTAAATTGCTGAAACTTGGTATAATAAGTGGTTAATTTTAAAAAAATGTAGATTGCAAAATAACAAAATAAAATCAATGTAAATTATAGTTTCCTTACGAATAGGCGAAGATAAAGTATATATTCTTTTTGAAATAACTTAATCTTTTTATGTAATAACTGAATATTACGGTTGCATAATTTGACTGCAAAAACGTCAATACAAATAAAAAAATGATAAGATTTTAGTGAACAAAATTAATAAAAAAAACAAATTTTAAGGTCAACTAATTAATACTTAAGTAGTTCTTTTACTCTTTATCAAAGTTTTACAACACAGATTGCCCTTTTTGCTAAAAGTTTATTAAAATTAAGTAACAAATTATACTAATTAATGAACATATATATCCTATGACAAGCATTTTACTGGTAGATGACCTAAAGTCAGAACTAGATTTACTTAACGACTACCTCACATCGGCTGGTTATCAGGTGACTACAGCTAGTGATGGTAAAGAAGCTCTTTCAAAAGTAATTGAAATTAAGCCAGATGCTATTGTTACCGATTGGATGATGCCCAACATGGGAGGATTAGACTTGTGTCGACAACTTAAAAAAAATCCTGATACAGCGACTATTCCTGTGGTTGCTTGTACGGCAAAAAATGCCGCAGTGGATCGGATGTGGGCAGAAAAACAAGGGGTAAAAGCCTATGTGGTAAAGCCTTGCACTAAAGATCAAATTGTGGATGCGGTTAAACAAGCGCTCGTTTAATAAAACTTATGTCTTCTAATACTTCTTCGTTTACTAAGCTACAGGATTTATTACCCCAACTGTTTCAACGTAGTGCCTTAACGGGTAATTTGTACCTCCGTTGTCGCTTGGGGGTGAGTGATACTTTTTTGATTCCCATGGAATATGTAAGAGAATCTTTGCTTTTAGAAGGAAATCATATTACTCCTCTTCCTCAGATGTCATCTTTTGTAATGGGTTTAATGACTTCAAGGGAAAGGGTTTTTTCGGTGGTGGATTTACCTCAGTTGATGGGGTTTTCTCCTTTGCCTACTTACTCGAGACAATATCATGTGGTGGTGATTTCTGTCTCTCCTTTTTTACCTAAATACTCCCAAGATGAGGAGATATTTTTGGGATTGGCGGTGAATCAAATTGAGGGTATTACCAGAATGAGTACAGAAAAAGTTTCTAGCTTGGGCGAGGTGCAAAATTTGTTGGAGATGGACAGAATTGGTCATTGGTTTAGTCTGACTCCTTATTTACAGGGATGGGTAGAAAGGGAAAATGAAAAACCCCTTGCCCTATTAAATCTTAAGTCTATTGTTCAGGCTACCCAATAAAGTTATTTTTTAAACATATAAAAAACATCAAACATGGCTTATTTAAAGTAAGTAAATAATTATGGTATAGCTTTATTATTCGACGGACTCAATGTTTACATGGGGAAATAATCTAACTTATTATTTAACAAGAAATTGCAAATTATTGCTTTCACATTCTATTATTAATCATTAATCATCTTTTAATATTATGACCTCTCAACAACCTTCCCTCAATGTTTCTGCGGAATTAGTGTCTTCTTCTCTTGATGGGGTGACAGGGCAACCCATCCCTGAGCCAAAACAAGAAGCGAAACAGGGGGGAGGCACTCTGCGAGAGCGTTTACTTTTTACGGTAGTGCCAACGACTTTGATTCCTTTGGTGGTAGTAAGTGCTATTGGGATCAATTTTACCCGTTATCAGGAGCAACAAAAACAGCAGGGGGAAATAGAGCAAATTGCTTTGGTGACTAGGGAAACGAGTCGGAGTTTTTTGGATAATTTAGAATTTACTGAGGATCGAGATCCTGTCTTGGAGGCGATTAATAGTACCCTGCAAACTTCTTTACAATTTCAGGTGACTGGCTCTCAGGTGGTGCAGATTGTCGACACAAATACGGGGGATGTGGTCAATGGTTTGAGTGGTACGGAGGGAGTAAATTTGGAGCAGGTGGTGGGAGGAAATACCATTGCTGATGTGGGAAGGATTTTTGCGGAGGGAATATCGACTAATGATTTGGAAAGTATTTTGTCTTCTGTGAGTGTTTTCGATGGGGTTAATAATGCTAATTTGGTTAGCCCTGATGGCGGGGATATAGGGGTTTTGACTTTGGAGTATCAAAATCGATATTTTAATTTTACTTTAATTCCTGATAGTAATTATTTGGCGATCGCATCGGTGGATAATGCAGATGTGACACAGTTGGGGGGACAGTTAATTATTGTGTTTGCTACCATTGCTATTTTTTTGGGTGCTTTGGCGGTGGGTAATATTATTTTGTTGGCTCAGACTTTTTCTGCGCCTTTGGCAAATTTGATTGATAATGCCCAACAGGTGACAGAGGGGGATTTGGATGTTCGGGCGATTCCTGAAGGGACGGTGGAAAGTCGTACGTTGGCGCAGAATTTTAATGCTCTGGTGAGTCGGGTAAAAGAGTTGATTCGGGAGCAAGAGGCGATCGCCCTTGAGCAACGACAGGAAAAGGAAAAGCTAGAGTTAGGGATTTTTAACCTCTTAGACGAATTGCAATACGCCGTAGAAGGAGACTTAACCGTAAGAGCCAGTTTAGACTCCATGGAAATGAGTACCGTAGCCGATTTGTGTAACGCCATCCTCGACAGTTTACAAGACATTGCTTTGCAGGTAAAAGAATCTAGCACTCAGGTGGTTACATCCCTAGGGGAAAACGAATACTCTATTCAAGAGTTGGCATTCCAAAGCATCAAAGAAACAGAGCAAACCAACCAAACCCTGGCATCCGTGCAAAAAATGTCCTACTCCATCGAAGAAGTGGCAGCCAACGCTAGTCAAGCCGCTACCCTTGCCGATGATGCCTATGAGGTGACCAAAAAAGGTTCTGATGCCATGGACAAAACCGTAGAAAGTATTGTCAGCCTTCGTACCAATGTGGGAGAAACCGCCAAGAAAATGAAACGTTTAGGGGAATCATCCCAGAACATTTCTCAGGTGGTATCGTTGATCGAAGAAATCGCCCTCAAAACTAACCTCCTCGCCATTAATGCTAGTGTGGAAGCCAGTCGTGCAGGGGAGCAAGGACAAGGTTTTACCGTGGTTGCCGAGCAGGTAGGGGCATTGGCAGAGCAATCAGCGGCTGCCACTAAACAAATTACGCAACTGGTATCGGAAATTCAGAGGGAAACCCAAGATGTCACCATGGCGATGGAGTCGGGGACTTCTCAGGTAGTTAATACTACCCGTTTGGTGGAATCAACTAAGCAACGCCTAGAGAGGGTATTAGAGCGATCGCAACGTATCAACGAACTAATGCAAAATATCTCTACATCTACCGTATCTCAGGCACAAACCTCCCGTTTGGTGACAGAATTAATGGAAAAAATTGCCGAACAATCAGAACAAAGATCATTTTCCTCGGAAAAAATCGCTCAATCTATCAAAGATACCGCCACCATTGCCAAACAACTAGAATCAGCGGTGGAACAATTTAAAGTTAATGAGTAATTAAGAATGAAGAGTGATTGGTAATCAAAAACCATTGCCTATTAAACCTCACCCCTAACCCCTAAAACAATGAATCGAGATCAAATAAAGCTCAACTTTTTAGAAGAAGCCCAAGATTGTTTTAACACAGTCGAAAGCAACATATTAGACATTAGCGCAACCATAGCCGAGGCAGAAAAATTAGATCTGATTTTGCGAGAAGTTCACTCTGTCAAAGGTGGTGCAGGGATGATGGGTTTTATGGCACTCAATCAGGTAGCCCACCGTTTAGAAGACTTTTTGAAGGTGTTGCGGGTACATCATCATTCTAAGCACATTGATTTGGAGGTGGAAAATTTATTGCTTAGGGCTGTGGATGCCATGGTGATAATTAAGGATAGTTATTTGAGGGGGGAAGAAGTTTCTCAAGGTTGGTTAGAGAGGGAAATTAACCCTATTTTTGAGGGGTTAAAAGAACATTTAGGGGAGTTACGGGATGAGGATGAGGATTTATTATTCAAACAACAGGATGAGGAAAGTAGTGGGGAGTTACAGATGTTTGAGGAGGGGGTTGATACTATCCTCGATGATTTTGAAACTCAAATAAATGATTTACCCGTAGATAAGTTGGCTTCTGGGGTGGTGATGACGGCGGAAAAAATCTTGATGTATGCGCGTATGGCGGATTTAGAGCCAGTTATTAATTTATCAGAATCGGTGAAACAAAGGGCGATCGCCACTAGTCAAGATCATATCGTTGATTTAGCTCAAGAGGCGTTAAAGGTTTGGAGGCGATCGCACGGGCTAGTGATGCGGGGAAATTTAGATAAATTACCATGGGATTTGGAAAGTTTACCCATAGAAAATAATTCTATTACCCCAGACGTTGATTTTGAATTGGGGGATGATGATTTATTCTCCCTGAGTAACGCCCTGGATGAAGTGGTAGATTTTGATTTACCTTTAGAAAACGATGATTTACTCTCCCTGAGTAATGCCCTAGACGAAGTGGTAGATTTCGATTTACCCTTAGAAAACGATGATTTACTCTCCCTGAGTAACGCCATGGATGAAGTGGTAGATTTTGATTTACCCTTAGAAAACGATAATTCTGTAGCACAATTTTCCGAAGATTTTCTTGCCCTAGAAAGCCTTGGCAAAGACATAGAAGAAGCCATGGAAGATGCTTTTGCAGAAGTGTTTGAGGATACCTCTAGCCCCCAAGAAGAGCTAATTTCTACTCCCGAACCTCAAATCATCAAGGTAGCACCCCAAACGGGGAAAATGGTCAAAGTTCCCGTGGAGCAATTATCACAATTTAATGCTCTTTTTGGTAAATTAATTTTAGAACGAAACCGTCTCAATTTACGCCTAGAACAAATCAGAGCTTTTGGGGAGTTGATGCAACGGCGGATGAATCAATTAGAGCGCTCGAACAAGGAGTTAAGGGATTGGTATGATCGAGCCTCCTCGGAAGGTTGGATTGATGAACAGGATTCCACGGTGGTTTCATCTTTGAATGAACAATCTTTAGTTACCAAGGCGACCCTAGAAGACTTTGACACCCTAGAAATGGATCGCTATAGCGATTTACACGTCATTTCTCAGGAGCAAATCGAAACTATTGTGCAGTTAAAAGAGGTTAGCACGGATATTAATTTTAGTATCGGTGATATTAACCAAGCCCTGCAAGAGTTGAATCACACCATGGAATCTTTGCAGAAAAATGCCACTCGCATCCAGATGCGTCCTTTTGCTGATTTGGTGAGGGGTTTTCCTCGCTTTATCCGAGATTTAGGAATACAGTTTGGCAAAAAGGTAAATCTAAAAATTGAGGGGGAAACTACTTTACTCGATCGCACTTTTATTGAGGCTCTCAATGCTCCCCTTACTCACCTGTTACGCAATGCTTTTGACCATGGTATCGAAGATTCTCAAGCTCGTGTTTTAGCAGGAAAACCAGCCCAAGGAACTATCACCCTGAGCGCCTTTAACCGTGGTACAAAAATTATGGTTACTATCCAAGATGATGGGGCTGGAATTCCTTTAGAAAAAATTAGTCAACGACTCCTGAAAATGGGTATTAGTGGGGCAGAAATTGCCAAAATGAAGCCTTCTCAAATTATGGACTATATTTTTGAGCCTGGTTTTAGTACCGCTTCCGAGGTGACGGAGTTGTCGGGAAGGGGTGTGGGCATGGATATAGTGCGATCGAATATTCATGAGTTGCAGGGGGAAATCCATGCCTACAGTACCCCAGGAGAGGGTACCACTTTTACCCTTTCTCTTCCCTTTAATTTATCCATTCTTCAGGTGATGTTGGTGGAAACTCAACAGATGGTGTTTGCGGTGCCTGTCAACAGTGTGAGGGAAATTATTAAATGTCCTGAATCCGTTGAGCAAAAGCGGGTTTCATGGCAAAATCAAATTATTCCTGTGGTTCGTATGGAAGACTTTTTGATTTTTAATCGTCCTTCTAAACCGTTTGAAATGGCGGGTTATCCTGTTATTGAGAAACCTACATTGTTGATTGTGGGGGAAGGAAATAATTGTGGAGCTATTTATCTAGAGCGTTATTGGGGTGAGCAGGAGGTGACTATTCGCCCCATTGAAACCCATCTGCCTTTGCCTCATGGCTTCATTAGCTCTCTGGTTTTAGGGGATGGACGGGTATTGCCTTTAATTGATCCTGCGGTGATGCTTCAAGAAGGCATTGAGCAACAAAATGATTTTGAACCACGCACTCAAATGTTTGGTAATGATTATTATAAAGGCTTTAGGGGCGATCGCCATAATACCCTTCTCATTGTGGATGACTCTATCAATGTCCGTCGCTACCTTGCCTCTACCCTAGAAAAAGCAGGGTATCAAGTAGAACAAGCCAAGGATGGACAAGAAGCGGTAGATAAACTATTGGCAGGAATTTCCGTTCAAGGGGTTATCTGTGACATCGAAATGCCCCGCCTTGATGGATACGGAGTGTTAGAAGAAATTAAAGGCAAATCTCAATTTAACTCTTTGCCTATAATTATGCTTACCTCCCGAAGCAATGAAAAACATAAAAAATTAGCTTTTAATTTGGGGGCTAATGGTTACTTTTCAAAACCCTATAATGAGGAGGAATTACTGAAAACCATCGAGAAATTAGTAAAAGTAAATTATCTCTAGGTTTATGATTAAAAAATATTAAAGAGAATAAAAAGTACATAACAAATGGCTTTTATAAACTTATTAATAAAACTACATATTATTTTAAACATACACAAACAAATTACATCGTATAATAGCTAAATAACTTTTGAAAAATAGTCTAAAATGACTATAACTAAAAACAGCACTTACATAATTTTATTCCTAAGATATTTAAACCTATAAAGATAATCTCTGTCTAATACTTGATAAGAGAGTTTAACCCTTTTATTTAATTTGAGATGTGTATAAAATTATCGCTATTTATTGATTAAGTAGTCGTCTCTCATCCATTGAGTAGATTGAATTTAGTCTAATCCTAATATATTAATTCCATGATATTTCTATGAGGTGAAATATAAAATGAATAGTCAAGCCAAGCAAACAACTTCAAAATTTAATCCCATTAATATTCTTCAATATTTTTATAAAAATCAATTAACAGTTCATTTACAGCTAGTATCAAACTTTGTAACATGGAATCTTTATTACATTGATGGTGCATTACAATATGCTAATCATTCCTTGCAATCATTAGACACATTAGAATATTATTTAAGCCGTTTAGCTCCTCATCTAGTGGGCAAAATTATTCCTTCTCTCAAATCAAAAAGAAATATAAATAAATTAGAGAATATAGAGTTAGTCTATTTCTTATGTCAAAAAGAAGTAATTGACAACCAAGAAAAAAATCTTCTTATCAATGAGTTAACTCAAGATACCCTAGAATCATTCCTCTGGCTACAAGAAGGGGAGTATCGTTGGGAAAAATTGGAAAAAGCAGAAATATTGAAGATAAAAAACATGGTTGGGGATAATGTTGTGCAAATTCCCTCCATGGTTAAGTCTTTGCGTCTTCGTCATCAACTATGGCAAAAAGTTTCCAAACTGGTAAAATCTCCCTATCAAAGACCTTTGTTTGTTAATATTGTTAACGCTCAAAAAACAGTACCCCAAGGGAAGTTGTCTCCGAGGGTGTTGGCACAACTAGCCAAATTGGTCAATACTGATACTACTATCCGAGATATGGCTACTTTTTTGAAACAGGATGAGTTAAAAATCATCAGTTTACTCGCTCCGTATATTCAGCGGGGTGTAATTCGTTTACAAACTGCAAAATATCCTTACAATAATTTGCCCAGTTTACCTTCTATGGAGGAGGAAGTTATGCAAAGTGCTACACCATCTGTGCAACCACAAAGGGCAAATGTGATTGCTAAGTCTGTGAAAGCTGATAGTAATGGTGGATTGTCTTCTGCCGTTGATTCTTTCTCTGAGCAAAACAAGTATAAAATTATTTGTATTGATGATAGTGAAACAATGTTGGCAACTATCAAGGATTATTTGCAGGGAGATTATTTTGAGGTGGTGACGGTGGAAAATCCCATAGAATCTCTTTCTTATCTATTTGAAAGTAAACCTGATTTGATTTTGATGGATTTGTCGATGCCGAAGATCAACGGTAATCGTCTTTCTCAGATTCTTAAGAGTAGTTCTATGTTTAAAAATGTTCCTATTATCATTGTTAGTGGGAATCATAAAATGTTGGATGCTGAAAAAATGGAGAGTATTGGTGCTAAGGATTTCTTACCTAAACCTTTTTCTCAAATGCAGTTATTAAATATTGTTAATAAGCATTTACAACCTAACTATTCTGCGTTAAGCAAATAAATTTTCACATATTTTCATCTTCAATTCTTTAAATATAAATTAGTAAACAATCATGAATGTAACTTATGATATTCCCCTCGTTATTCTTTCCGCTATTATTGCGGTGGGGGCTGGTTATTTCACCATCGAAATGTCTCAGGAAGTAACTTTAAACAAGGGTTTAGAGCGTTGGAGTTGGTTGCTCATTAGTGCTGTAACTATGGGTATGGGTATTTGGGGTATGCACTTTATTGCCATGACGGCTTTTTCTATCGAGCCCAAGATTAGTTATGATTTTTTGATTGTGTTAGTTTCTTTGTTTGCGGCTGTGGTGGGTTGTATTCAGGGTTTATACATTATCACTCAGCCTTTGGTGACAAATAAAACCATTGTGGCGGGGGCTATCACCATGGGGGCGGCCATTGCAGGAATGCACTACATTGGTATGGCTGCCATGAGGGTGGCTGCGGATGTGAGTTATGATCCTACTTTGTTTATTTTATCGGTTGTAATTGCGATCGCAGCTTCTTTTGCGGCCATTAAAATTGTTATTGGATTAAGGACAGGGAAAAAAGATGCTTTGTATAACTTCAAAAAAACCAGTGCGTCTCTAATTATGGGTGTTGCGGTGTTATCGATGCACTATACAGGCATGGCAGCGGCTAAATTCACCACCAATTATAGTTTACTGACCCAACAAGCCACAAACATTCTGGATAGCCAGATGATTGGTTTTTCCGTTGCCCTTGCGGTGTTAGGGATGTTTGCGATCGTTTACACTGTATTAGCTAACTCCCATTGGAATCGTTCTGTTTAAAATACCTTGGGGCGGTACTACCAAAAATATTTGCTAAATATTATAGTATAATATATTCTCTGGACAATTATCGCTAAATGTAAAAAAAATAACAAGCCTCGGATAATTGCGGATTACATATTGATTGATTATATAGAAAAGGTTTAGCTCATTACAATAGCATGACAAAGCAACAAACAAGACAGTTTGACTACGTTAAAATCGGCATCGCCTCCCCCGAAAGAATTAGAGAATGGGGCGAGCGCACCTTACCCAATGGTATTGTAGTCGGTGAAGTAACAACCCCAGAAACCATCAACTATCGTACCCTCAAGCCCGAAATGGACGGCTTATTTTGTGAGAAAATTTTTGGTCCTTCCAAGGATTGGGAATGTCATTGTGGAAAATATAAGAGAGTACGCCATCGTGGCATTGTGTGCGAACGTTGTGGGGTTGAAGTTACAGAGTCTAGGGTGCGCCGTCATCGTATGGGCTACCTCAAACTAGCCGCCCCTGTTACCCACGTATGGTACTTAAAAGGAATTCCTAGTTATCTAAGTATTCTCCTTGATATGCCCCTTCGGGACGTAGAACAAGTAGTATATTTCAACTCCTACGTGGTGCTAAACCCCGGTAATGCCAGTAACTTGAGTAACCGTCAATTGCTCAGTGAAGATCAATGGATGGAAATTGAGGAGCAAATTTATGCCGAGGATTCAGAATTAGAAGATATTGAAGTAGGTATTGGCGCCGAGGCGGTAGAGCGTTTATTACAAGAAATTCAACTAGAAGAAGAAGCAGATAAATTAAGGGAAGATATAAGCAACAGTAAAGGACAAAAAAGAGCGAAATTAATCAAAAGATTACGCTTAATTGATAACTTTATTGCCACAGGTTCAAAACCTGAATGGATGGTTTTAAGTGTAATTCCTGTCATTCCCCCTGATTTGCGCCCCATGGTGCAATTAGATGGTGGTCGTTTTGCTACCTCTGACCTTAACGATTTATACCGTCGTGTAATTAACCGTAATAATCGTTTAAAACGTCTTCAAGAAATTCTTGCCCCTGAAATTATTATCCGTAACGAAAAACGGATGTTACAAGAAGCGGTGGATGCTCTTATTGATAACGGACGTAGAGGGCGTACTGTGGTAGGTGGTAATAATCGTCCCCTCAAATCCCTTTCTGATATTATCGAAGGGAAGCAAGGTCGTTTCCGTCAAAACCTCTTGGGTAAACGGGTGGACTACTCTGGACGTTCGGTAATTGTAGTCGGTCCTAGTTTACAGATTTATCAGTGCGGTTTGCCTAGGGAAATGGCGATCGAACTTTTCCAACCCTTTGTCATTAACCGTCTCATCCGTATCGGTATTGTTAGCAATATCAAGGCGGCTAAGAAAATGATTATCAAAGGTGATCCTAGTATCTGGAAAGTATTAGAGGAAGTTATCACAGGACACCCTGTACTACTAAACCGTGCGCCGACTCTTCACCGTTTGGGTATCCAAGCCTTTGAGCCTGTGTTGGTAGAGGGTAGAGCTATTCAACTCCATCCTCTTGTGTGTCCTCCTTTCAACGCTGACTTTGACGGGGACCAAATGGCGGTACACGTACCCCTGTCCATTGAAGCCCAAGCGGAGGCTCGTTTGTTGATGATGGCTTGTCACAACATTCTTTCTCCTGCTACGGGTAAACCTATTATCGCTCCTTCTCAGGATATGGTATTGGGTTGTTATTACCTAACAGCAGAAAATCCTGCTGCCACTAAGGGCGCTGATAGTTATTATGCTAACCTTGAGGATGCTTTTAAAGCCTATGAGCAAGGTTTAATTGATTTACACGCCTATGTATGGGTGCGTTTTGATGGGGAGGTTGATGGTAGTCGCCCTGATGATACCCCAGAAAAAATTGAAGAACTTACCGATGGTAGTGTTTGGAAGTATTATGGCGATCGCAAAGTGCGCGAAACCGCTGAGGGTGAAAAAATTGCCCAATATGTCCACACCACTCCCGGACGCATTATTTATAACAAAACCATCATTGACGCTTTAGATTTTGAAGCTGTTTAATTAAACTATGGGGAGGCACATTGTCTCCCTTTTTTTATGGCAAAAAAAATTATCATTCTCGGTAATTCTAGTTCAGGAAAATCCTCTCTGGCTCAGAAAATTGCTGAAGTGTATCAAATTCCCTATCTCGATTTAGATACCATCGCTTGGGAGTCTGGATTAACACCCCAAAGACGAAGTTTTGATGATGTCTATGCAGATATTTTTGAGTTCATGGAAAGTAATGCCCATTGGATTATTGAAGGGTGTTATGGGGATTTAATTGCCTCGATGAGTGAATATGCTAATCAATTAATATTTCTCAATCCAGACATAGAAGTATGTTTAGATAATTGCCGTAAACGTCCTTGGGAAAGCCACAAGTATGACAGTTTAGAGGCACAAAATGCTAATTTAGAGATGTTGGTTTCATGGATAAAAAAATATCCTCATGGAGATGATGAGTTTTCTTTGGTTGCCCATGGTCACATTTTTAAGACTTTTGAAGGCAATAAAGTAGAGTATAACCACAACTGGGAAGAAAAAGACGTTTTTTCTTGGCTCAATCCATTAGACTGAAATATAATTAACTATCCATTGTTCACCTATGTTAATTCCCCTTAGAAAAGAAGCTCTTGATGATATGATACCTGCGATCGCCACAGGAACGCAATACGCTTATTACTGGGCAAATCTTTCCACATTACTAAAAAATTTATTTATATCTTTAATAGGAGTATTAATTTTTTTGCTTTTAGGGGCAGTTTTTGGTGAAGGTTTTGAGGGAATATCTTTGATTTTGATTGTGACCGTTGGGCTATACTGGCTATGGGGTCCAGTATATTGGGCTAGTGTGCGTAATGGTAAATATAGACGTTATCAGTACGTTGGCTTTTGGCGTGGTAGGGTATTGGATGTATATGTTAGCGAAGAAGTGGTCAACGAATCCTCAGCTCTCGACAAGCTAGGTAAAGTGATAATTGTTGAGAATTTGCAGAAAAAGATTAACGTAGAAATAGGAGATAAAAGTGGTTTTAGAACTACTATCTCTAGTCCCTTACAAAGAATTCACAAGGTAATTAATCGTGGTCAAGCGGTAGAAGGATTACTATTATCTAATGACCCTGATTTTATGCGTATTAGCAAAGTTACTGATATTTATATTCCCCGTCATAAACTTTGGGTGGGAGAATACCCCTATTTGAGAAGAGATATTTTCTTAGATGTTAGAAAGCAATTAGCTAAAATCTACGGTTAATCATCATTTAAAACTTACGATGATAATCAAGATATGATTTTTGTTGAGTATCAATTACTAAAGCATTGTAAGTAATATCCAGTATTTGATACTGCAAATTTTTATTTTCATATCTTAATTCACCACTGCTCTAATTTCTACTAACAGGGCTATTTTCTACTGGGGAGAAAGCCAAATTTCGGAGGACGCTTACCGCTCTATAATATTGAGGATCAGACGACGTACCAATAAGAGAAGGATCATCCCTTAACTGTGACTGTTGCCGACGGCTAATGTTTTGGATCACATTGGGAGCAATGCCATTTTTACTAATATTTAGTCCGCTAGGGGGATAATAACGAGAAATAGTTACCGCCAATCCAGAGCCGTCAGAAAGAGAATGTACTGACTGTACCGTACCCTTACCGAAGGTATTTGTGCCCACTACCGTAGCCCTTTGATTTTCCTTTAATGCCCCAGCCAAAATCTCACTAGCACTGGCAGAATTACCATCTACCAATACCACAAGGGGAAGATCTGTGAGGGCGGAGTTGTTAGCGTGGAAGCGACGATGCCCCCCCCGACGATCCACTACATCGACAATTTCTCCTTCTGCCATCCACATTCTAGCAATATCTACACTGGCAAATAGGAGTCCTCCGGGGTTGCCTCTCAAGTCCAATACAAAGGCGGAAACATCTTGATCTTGTAAACTGGTAATGGCTTCTTGCATTTGCTCAGTGGCATTAGAGCTAAATTCTTCTAGCCTTATGTAACCTACATTTAATTCCCCTTCTTGTCGGAGGCTGTAATCGAGGGCAGGTATTTGAATTTCTGCACGGGTAATTACCACCTCAAAACTGGATTCTCCTTGACGGGCAATTTGTAAGCGTACATCACTACCATTATCCCCCTGCATGGCTTCTGAGGCCTGTTGTAAGTCCATTAAAGCCGTTGGTTTTCCGTCAATACGTACAATGCGATCGCCCCTTTTCAATCCCATTTCTTCTGCTGGAGAATTGCGAATTGCCTCAACTACATATAAATCTTGAGTTCTTTGATCTACAGCCATACGAATCCCCACCCCAGAAACCCGTCCAGAAGTCTGATTGGTAAGGGCTTCAAACTGATCAGGCACCAAAAAACGAGTATAAGGATCACCCAAATCTTTTAAAGCCCCCTCAATGGCCTGATATGCCTGTCTGGGGTTACTATAATCTCTGCTGAGTAGCTCACTTCTTTTTCTTTGCCAGTCAACCTTATTAAAATCTCCATCCACAAACTCTCGATTGACAATTTGCCATACCTCATCCACAATTGCCTTCGGGCTTTCAACCATTTCAGCCTGAGTAGGAATAGGATAAAACAAAGGTATTAGGGTTCCCGTAGCGAGGGCAAGAAAAACTTTTCTGAGATTATCGGGTGTTAAGGTATTTGACTTTTTCATAAATGTGTGGGGATGAATATTTTTAAACTCTCATCTTTTTTCTCAGTGTATCAAATTTATTTTACGATGTGCTGTTCACCGCCAACCTTCTTAACATCCCAGCACTTTTTTCAATCAATTTAAAATCGAGATTTATGATTAATTGTTGATAATAACCATTACCGTGACCTTTTATTTCAAATACTGATTAGGGCGTTACTCATACATATGATTTCCTCTTTGAGCAGAAAATTAGGCAATGATGATAATATTTTTACATCTCAATGTTGAGCGTAACTAAATTATATTTCATACTACAACCCCTGCAATGCCCTAATTTTAAACCTCCCTTACCTTTAGACCAAAAAAATAACTTTGTGACAACCTATTAAAGATTGCTATATCATCAATATAGTTAAAACCTTTTTGCTATCCAGCTCGTACTTATTTTAACTTGAAATTTTATTCCAGAATTTTATGACATATTTAGAAACCACAGCCAAATTTTATTCAGAAGTCGCCCAAACCCCCGAAGTAGGTTTATGTTGCGTTCAAAGTAGCTCTTTACAATTACCAGGACTAAAAATCCCCCAAAAAATGCAAGAGATGAACTACGGCTGTGGTACAACGGTTCACCCCAACGAACTAGGAAAAAATCCTCGGGTTTTATATGTCGGAGTCGGAGGGGGATTAGAAGCCCTACAATTTGCTTATTTTAGCCGTCAGCAAGGGGGAGTTATCGCCGTTGAACCCGTGGAAGCCATGAGAAACGTGGCAAGAGACAATTTAATACAAGCCACAACCCTTAACGATTGGTTTAAAGAAGAATTTGTCGAAATCAGAGATGGTGATGCCTTTAACTTACCCGTAGCAGATGAATCCGTTGATTTAGTTGCTCAAAATTGCCTATTTAATATTTTTGAACCCGAAGACCTAAACAAAGCCCTTAAGGAAGTTTATCGGGTATTAAAGCCTGGGGGAAAACTCCTAATGAGTGATCCCATTACCACCGAGTCTATCCCCTTACAGTTGAGACAGGATGAGCATTTACGAGCCATGTGTTTATCTGGGGCGCTAACTTATGATGAATATACCCAACAATTAATTGATGCTGGTTTTGGGCAGGTAGAAATTCGTACTCGTCGCCCCTATCGTTTATTGGATACCCATAGTTACAAATTGGAAAAACCTTTATTATTAGAAAGTTTAAATACCGTTTCTTTTAAAGTGCCAATTCCTGAAGATGGGGCTTGTATTTTTACTGGAAAAACAGCAATTTATCATGGTAGTTTAGATTATTTTGATGATAATGCTGGACATATACTAACAAAAGGAGTTCCTGCTTCTATTTGCGATAAAACGGCCAATAATTTAAGTAAATTTTCTGATGTTTTTATAACTGATTCTACTTGGCATTATGACGGCGGAGGCTGTTGCTAAAAATATTGATTTTTTTGATAATTGCTTCTTTAAGGAGCTTAAGTATCGTAACCATAAATAAGTAAACCGGTCAAGGTCATAAAAATATTATCATCCCTAGCTAGTGTCTTAATAGAAAATTAAATTCCTTTGAAGTTTTTATCAATAATTTGAGACTACTATACAATCACATTTGCCTAAAAATTAACAGAGTTTATTAAAGATAACATGAGTTTTAATACGATAACTAAGATTACCCCTTTTGCTGAAAAAATAAAACAACCTTTACTAAAGGATAAAATCACAGTTTTACAAATAAATTTAGGTAAAAAATGTAACCTCGCTTGTAGTCATTGTCATGTAGAAGCTAGTCCTAAACGTACGGAAGAATTAACTCCAGAAATTTGTGAGCAATTACAACAGTTAATTTCTAAATTTCCTCAGATAAAAACCATTGACTTGACTGGGGGAGCCCCTGAATTAAATTATGGTTTTAAGCCTTTAGTAGAAACCGCCAGAAAATATAATAAGGAGATTATTGTTAGGTCAAATTTAACTATTTATTTTGAGCAAGGTTTTGAGGATATTCCCCAATGTTGTGCCGATAATAAGGTTAGGATTGTGGCTTCTTTACCTTGTTATCTCGAAGATAATGTGGATAAGGTTAGGGGGAAAGGGGTTTATGATCAATCCATCAGGGCGATTGGGTGGCTTAATGATTTGGGGTATGGAACAGATGAAGATTTAATTTTGGATTTGGTTTATAATCCTCCTTTACCTACTACTAAAAACTTTTCTTTAACGGCGGAACAATCTAAGTTAGAAACTGCTTATAAAATGTTCTTACAAGAACATTTTGAGATTAAATTTAATAGCTTATTAACTATTACTAATTTACCTATTGGTAGGACTAAATTTTTCTTGAAGAAACAAGGCTTAATTGATGATTATTTATATTTTTTAGAGTCCAACTTTAATCCCATTACAGTTAATAGTTTAATGTGTCGTAATGAATTATCTATTGACTATTTGGGTAATGTTTATGATTGTGACTTTAATCAGATGGAAAATTTACCTGCAAAGATACCTAATGGAGATAATTTGACTGTGACGAAGTTGTTGGCGATGGATAGTTTGGATGTAATAGAAAAGGTACAAACAGCATCTTATTGTTATGGTTGCACGGCGGGGAGTGGTTCTAGTTGTGGTGGTGCTTTGAGTTAACTTATTCTTTATTATTTTTGATAATTTTATTTTAATATATAGAACCCATTTGGTATCTAGTAGAATATTGAGAGGAACAAATTGATAAATGGAATAATGGCTTACTCTAGCAGTCTAAGTGATCAAGAATGGGAAATAATTAAACCTCTATTACCAAAGAAAAAAAAGAACTTGTCCACCAAAGTGGTCTAAAAGACAAATTTGGGATGGTATCTTTTATCAACTCAAAAATCGCTGTAATGGGTCTGATTTACCAAAGGATTTACCTCCTGATTCTACCGTTTATTGGCATTATAAAAACTGGAAAAAAGAAGGTGTCTTTGAAACAGTGATGTGTGAACTTCACAAGCAATTAAGAGAAAAAGTAAAAAAAATCCACTTGGACTCGATTAATTATCATCGATTCTCAAGCAGTGAAAAATACTTGTAATGGGGGGGTAGAGAGTAGAGGATTCTGTGGTTATAAACTCACCAATGGTATAAAAAGACATTTAGCAGTAGACAGTCTTGGCTTTCCCTTTTTCACTTATTGTACAAAGGCAAGTATTTTCGATGATCGAGGATTAATCATGATGTTGAGTGAGAACATAGATTATTTTCGTGCCAAACCCATGAATGTTCATAAAATTACAATCCTCGTGGATTCAGGTTATCATCCTGATTTTATCATGAGGGAATTAGAAAAAGTTTATCCACAAATGGGAAAGAAAATTCGTATGGAAAAATCAGGCAAAATCTCTTCTGAACAAAAAAAATCAGAAGGAAAAAAAGGATTTGTGGTAGTCAAAGCAAGATGGATCATTGAAAGATCTAATGGTTGGATGGAAAGATGTAAAAATTTGGTCAAAAACTTTGAAAGAACCTTATTCAACTCCACCCAAAAAGTTAACTTATGTTTTATTCTATTACTTTTAAAAAGACTCACTGCTTCCTGAGATACCAAATGAGTTCTATAACGGGAAAAAATCGGCACTATACACATCGCCTCCGCTTCAAATTCTTGATACAATTCTCGATGATAGCGGGAAAAATTTGCTTGAGAAATATTATTGATATCCCTCTTTTGTCACTTTCCGAGATAATGAATCTTAAAAGGATAAATTTATCCGCTCAAAAAATAATTCATACAATTATTACTATACTCGAGCAAATTATTAAAACCTATCCAAATGACATCATTTTTCATCATTCTTAACCATGGCAATACTGCTCCAAATATTAATATTGGTTGAACCATGATTCTG
>Ga0208979_100166_pt1 | contig 96762 bp, 78 predicted proteins | sample HotLakConsUCCSLE_FD_184738 | JGI IMG/M metagenome (GOLD analysis project Ga0208979, IMG submission 184738) | Hypersaline microbial mat communities from Hot Lake, Washington, USA - Hot Lake Consortium UCC-SLE (SPAdes) | ecosystem: Environmental > Aquatic > Non-marine Saline and Alkaline >... | reverse complement strand
ATATTCTCGCTGACTCTGTTCGAGAAAATGCCATTAGAACAGGCGGTTACGGTTATCGATAACACATTCGAAGATGACGTAAATTCTAACCAACTGAATTTATTCGATTTTTAACCGGACACTAGTGACTGAACAACAGTGTTCAACACCCTCTCCAGTCGTAAAACAGGGTGGCGTATTACCGGTACAGAACGTACCAGAAGACTCCACGGAAAAGCCTCCAACTACAACCAGTGCAACAACACGCAAGAAAAAAGCGTCAAAGCGAATAAACATTGTGACATCCCTACCAAAGCCAAAAGTTATCCCCTATTGACATGATTCTACGCAATTCAAGAGATAAATCAACATGAATAATGTAATCCGCAACAACTTGATGAGCGCTCGACAATAAAACTCCTTCTGTCAAACACACTTTAGCACTTTATCCATAATCTACTGATATCTTATCAGGCATTTTAATAACTATATTAGGCTACACTTAATATGCCCTTCAAATGTGTTGTTGATCAACGTGAATGAACCGGTCCATCACGAGACACGTTAGGTTGAAGGAATGGGTGCCAGGAATTCTGGCATTTGGTGGGTGCCGGGGGATGGACCGTTGGGCGCGTCGGCCCGACCAGTGTTTGCAAGTCAGGGGGTTGGGGTGGCTGCGGACACTAGCTGCAGTGCATCTGCATATTTTCCACGCAGCACGCGCCATTCCATGCGAAACCATGGGGCGATGCTGGTGTTGCGGTTTTTGACGAGTTGGTCGACTTCATCCACGGGGACGAAGCGGTGTTGGGCGATTTCTGAGGGGTTGGGTCGGACTGCAGATTCGCTGGTGCGGCCGGTGAAGACGGAGCAAAGTTCGTGTTCGGAGCCGAGGTCGCGGTAGCGGGCCTGGTAGCGGAATTTGTAGATGAATTCGAGGTTGGCTGTGAGGCCGAGTTCTTCGGTCAGGCGGCGTTGGGTGGCGATGTCGAGGGTTTCGCCGGCTCTGGGGTGGGAGCAGCAGCTGTTAGCCCAGTAGCCTGGCCACAGGCGTTTACCGGGGGCGCGTTGCTGGATCAGGAGGCGGCCCTGCTCGTCGAACAGGAAGATCGAGAAGGCGCGGTGCAGGATGCCATCGCCGTCGTGGGCATCGCCCTTGGAGAGCGTTCCGATTTCGCGGTCGTCTTCGTCGACCAGGATCAGTGATTCCGATTCCGACGAGACAACGCGCGCTGGTCCGGCCTGCTCAGGTGCCACCGATCGTGACCTCTAGCGCGTGGTAGCCGGCCGCACGAATGGCCTTGGCGACACCGGCGCTGTTTTCCGGGCAGAGCGCAATGATCGAGCCACCGCCACCGCCGCCGGTCAGCTTGGCTCCGACCGCGCCGTGATTGCGCGCGATCTGGATCAGCTCTTCCAGCTCCCAGCTCGAAACCTGCATCGCATTGAGCTGACCCTGGCAGACATTCATCATCTCGCCAAGGGTTTCGTAGTCGGCGACCTTGAGCGCGTCCAGCCCCTGGCCGACCAACGTGTCGATTTCGTCGAAGATGCGCTCGTACAGAGTGGGGTTCTTCTTCCAGGCTTCGCGGACCCGGGCCACGGTGCGCGCGGTCAGGCTTTCCACACCGCTCATGCCGATCACGATTGGCAGTGGCTCGGCCACTTCGATCACCTCGCGCATCGGCGCATCACCAGCGCGGAACAGGGTGAAATTTCCATAGGTTGCTAGGGTGTTGTCCAGTCCCGATGGCGTGCCGTGAGCGAATTTTTCGCATTCGAACGCCAGTTCATTGACTCGTTCGTCGCTCAGGCCCAGATCGAAGTGGTAGTCCATCGCGCGAATGACCGCGACGGCCAGTGCGGCCGATCCACCCAGGCCCATTGCGCGCGGCACGTTGGGGAAGATTTCGATGCGCATGCCGCGACCGGTCAGTTCCAGCGAAGCAAGCAATCGGGCCATGGACCGGGTAAACGACGGCGGACGCTTGGCGTCGAAATCCAGCCGCTGCTCCACGCCCCAGCGCGGGATGATCAGCTCGATCCCTTCGCGGGTGTCTTCGACCCGGGCCTGGATCGCCAGCGGTATGGGCGCAGCGATGGCGCGCCGGCCGTAAACCACCGAATGCTCGCCGAGCAGAATGATCTTGCCGTGGCCGGCACCCAGTGCTTCGCCTTCCATGGTGTCGATGGCAGCCACCGCAACATGACCGGGGCGGGTCTGTTCCTGCACGCTGGCCATGATTTCCTCGGCCTTCCAGATCTTGATCTCGCCCGAAGCGATCAGGCGTTCGACCACGGTATCGAAATACTCGGGCGGCACGCCGGCGGCCGTGGCCACGCTGCGTGCGTGCAAGGTCATATGACCCTGTTGAATGCCTTCGGTCACCAGTGCGCGAAGTGCGGAGAATGTCTGGGCCAGGCCGACGGCGCCCATCACTTCAGCCAGTTCGCGAGCAGACTGGACACCCAGCAGGCGCAAGTTGAGCGCGACGGTGGGATTGGTCTGCAGCGGGCCGCCGACGATACCGACCTTGATCGGTACTTCCAGCTCGCCGACCAGGTCACCGTTATCGGCCTTCGACCAATGGGTCAGCGAGGTGTATCGACCGCCGCGCGCGGCATAGGCATGGGCCCCGGCCTCGATCGCTCGCCAGTCGTTGCCAGTGGCCAGCGCGACGGCGTCGATGCCGTTCATGATGCCCTTGTTGTGGGTCGTGGCACGATATGGATCGACTCGGGCGAAATCATTGGCGACGATAATGCCGTCGCGGACCTGCTCACCATCGAAACCCTTACCGGTCAGCGATTCGACAGGAATACGAACACGGGCGCGAACGAGGGCGCGGTCAGCCAGGTTGGAAAGAATTCTGAGGAATACGCGACCATCGGCGATGGTTTCAACCAGCGAGGCCACGCCTTCGCACATGGTGTTGACCAGGTTGGCACCCATCGCATCGCAGGTATCGACCAGCAGGTGAACCACGACCATATCGCCGCCCGGTCCCTGTGACGGATGAATATAGACCTCGAGATCCTTGGCCCCGCCGCCACGCGCCATCATTTTGGGATGGAGGCTGTTGGCCAGATTGAGAATCTCGCCTTTTCGCTGCAACAACGCAGCCTTGGCCCGGGCCGTATCGGGCACATCGACAATCTGGATCTGGCCGATCAGCAGCGGCTCTTGACTTTCCACCTGGAATCCGCCCGACTGCCGGGCCAGCTTGGCGGCCGAACTGAGCGCTGCCACGATCGATGGCTCCTCGACGACCAACGGCACCACGTAGTCCTTGCCGTTGATCAGGAAATTCAAACCCAGTCCGACCGGCAGGCCCATCACGCCGATCACGTTCTCGATCATCTTGTCGGCCAGTTGCACCGACAGGGTGTGGCGCCCGGATTGCAGGGTCTGGTAGTCCTCGGCGTCCAGCAAGCCGCGGTCGCGAACGGTTCGAACACGCTCCGGCACGGACATCTTGTAGAACTGCGGTATTCTCGAACGATCCATTAACTGCTCCAGGCAGAATTTCCAGAGGATGGGTGACTAGTTCACCTGAACGCCATCTTCATCCAGCGCCAGTGCAACATCCGGGATCGACTGCTGCTCAAGCCAGCGGCGCATCGCTTCGATCCGGCTCGGGTCGGTACCGGCAATCAAGGCCAGATCTCCGACCCCTGCCCCACTGGGTTTGGCGACCAGCCCCAGGTCTTCGGCCTGACGCATGATGGCCGCATGGCGTTCCGATATCAGGCTCACACCCATCTGATCGCCCATTGTACCCATTCCATGTCCGTAGGCGCGCAGCGAGGCCATCAAAGCCTCGGCATCGCCGCGGTCGATGGCCTGGCGAGCCTGGGCGGCAATCGTGCTCATTTGCTGAAAGATTGCGCGCGCTTTTTCCGGCTGCCGGGCCTGCCCGCGGCGGTAGCGCTCGAGCAGCTCGGAGGTCGAAGCCGGCTCGCCGGTCCAGGCGAACAGCATCATCAGACCCGGCGGCAATGTCATTCGTTCAATCAAGGGTGATTCGTCGGCGGAACCGACCGGCAGTCGGAATCCGATCACGCCGCCGCACAGACTGGTGGCCAGATCAATGCCGCTGCCGCGACCGTCCTGGCCGCGACGATACGGCTCGAGCAGGCGATTGAGTGCACGCGTGGTCAGACCGGTCTCGGCCTGTCCGCCGAAAAATCGGCGAAGAACGGCATCCAGGGCAACTGCCACCGCCGAACTGGACCCGAGACCGAGCTTGACCGGCTGGGCCTGACCTGACTTGCCGGCGGGCAGGAAAAGCTCGCTGGTGTCGATGTGCAATTGGAACGGACCGGCGGGTCCGAAGCGGCGCGAAGCTCTCGCATGCAGGTAGCCCAGCAACTCGGCCGTACGCTGCAGTTCGGGCCAGCCCGGTGCATCAACCTGCCAACGAATGCCACCTTGCGAGCCCAGAGAAAAAGGAACCGGCTCGATACCCAGTTGCGGTGCGGTTACCTGACAGGCATCGGACCCACAAGAGCGCAAGGTCACCCGGGCATAGCGATTGACCGCCATCGACAGCGCCGGTGCTCCGTCGAGCACGGCGTATTCACCGAGCAGCACGGCCTTGCCGGGGGCGCGGGCAATAATCTCGACTGAGTGATCTGAATTTGCGGAACTCATGGCATCAGCCGGGCCCCGGGACCCAGGCCGCTTTGCATGACCTCGACCACGCCATCAACGGTTGCCAGTTCACGCGCAACCTGCTCGGCAGCCTCCGGCAAGCAGACCGCCTTTAGCTGCGGCCCGGCGTCGACGGTAAAGAACACCGCATGGCCGGCCGCTCTTAGCGCTCGGACGCGATGGATACAGGCCATGGTGGCGGCGTTCCAGTAAATCACAACGGGCCGGGCGGCGAGTGCCGAGGCGTGCATTTTCAGCGCGCTGAACTCCGATACATCGGCCAGGCGCTCGAAATCCTTGCCCAGAACGGCCTCGCGTGCCTCGTCAAGGTCAGCCGCAACGCCGGCGACCCAGGCCGGGTAATACGGCGAGGTTTTCATGGTTTGATTCATGCCGTCGGTCGACGACACCGGTTTGGCTGAACGACTGGTCACTGCCACCAGAACCTTGAGTGGCCAGTGCTCGGGCTCGGCCAGCGGGTGGGCGATGCAATCACTGCCGTCGGCGCGCTCACCTGCCGCCATTTCGGCAAATCCGCCAAAAATCGACCGGGCCGCCGAACCCGATCCTCGGCGGGCAAATTCGGAACGTTGCGATGGGGTCAGCTTCAGACCCAGCACCTGGTCCGCTGCGGTCACCAGTGCCGCGAATGCCGATGCCGACGAAGCCAGGCCCGCTGCGGTTGGGAAATTGTTGCGACTTTCCACGGCCAGATACGGCCCGCCACCGGCGCGTTCCCGCAGCAAGTCCAGCAGGGGTGAGATTCTGCTCGTTTCGGCAGGCTGGCCGTCAAGGGTCAAGCTGTCAGCCTTGAGCGAGGCATCCGGTCGAACAGTAGTTTCGGTATTCAGATGCTCCAGAGTGATCGAAAGCGAACCGGCAGCCGGAAGATTCAGAACCGGATCACGCTTGCCCCAGTACTTGACCAGCGCAATATTCGACCCGGCCCGCGCGGTTGCCTGGCTTGAATTCATGAAAACCGGTTCCTGTCGTAACTCCAACCATCAATGATAATTGGTTTTCCCGGATTGGTTCGTTGGTTGGTTCAAAGCCAGTCAAAACATGAAAAACTTATCTCGCGCAGAGACGCAGAGGCGCTGAGGAAAAGAAAAAATCGAATACCAAATTGAAGAGTGCCGGACTCTTGGTTAAATCCCAAAAAGAATTTTTTCTTTCTCAGCGCCTCTGCGCCTCTGCGCGAGAATCGTCTTTAGGTTTCCCGGCCGGCGAACCGTTTGAAGGTTGCTTTGGGGAATTCGACGCGGATTTCGGTGCCGGCGCCCAGTTCGCTGTCGGCGTGCAGGTTCCAGCCGAATCGGTCGCACAGCCGGCGGACGATGGCCAGGCCCAGGCCGTAGCCTTCGTTGCTGCGATCATGGCCGCGATAGAAGGGTTCGAACATGCGCTCCAGGTCGGATCCGCTCATGCCGCAGCCGGTGTCCTTGATCGACACACCGGTGTGGTCAATAAACACATCGACCCGCCCGGCTTCGGTGTAGGTCATCGCGTTTCGCAGCAGATTGGTGAAGATGATCGCCAGCACCCGCTCCGGCGCATCGATTTCCAGCAAGCCGGCGGCCTTGATACCCACATCGACTTTCTCGCGCGGCACAGCGCGTTCCACCTGATCAAGAATGTCGGCCACCAGGTCATTCAACACCACCGCCGACCAGGACAGCTTTGACTCGGTCTCGCGGGCCAGGATCAGCAGGGTCTCGACCAGTGCTTCCATATCGCGCACCGTTCGGGCCATGCGTTCGACGGTGCGCTGGCGTTTCTCCGGATCATCGAACTTTGCCAGCAATTCAAGGTTGGCCTTGACCACGGCCAGCGGCGTACGCAGTTCATGGCTGGCGTTTCGGGTGAAGTTGCGTTCGCGCAGGATGAACGCTTCCATCCGGTCAATGAACTGGTTGAAGGCATTGACCAGCGTCACGACCTCGGAATCGGCGGTATCGCCGAAGGATTCCGGACAGAATTTCTCGAATTCACCCGAGCGGAAGTCGTAATTGCGAACCGCTTCAGCCAGCTGGACGATGGTTGAAACCGCGCGCCGCGACATCACATAACCAATCCAGGTCAACAGGTAGATCAGCAGCAATACCGCGGTCAGGGGGGCAATCCCGAAATAGAATGCCAATGAGGAGACTTGCACCTCATCGAAGACAAGGTAAAGACGGTCTGCACCGTGGTCGGATATGTGCACCACCGGACGCGAGTCGTCCGACTCGACCACGCGCTGGAATCCGGTCGGAAGATCGCGCAACCATTCCGGCACACCTTCGTAATTGCTCTGACGGGCCATGTAGCCGCGCAGATTGTTGGTGTTGGGTAGCGGGAAGGTCTTGTCGTTCTTGTAGTGCTCCCAGAAGTGCTCCGCCTCGCCATTGAGCGCTTCCTTGACCAGCACCTGCTCAACCACCAGGGCCGCACCATACACTCCGAGCACGGTCGCCATGCTGATCGCCAGGACCTGCAGGACGAATACCCGCACCAGCTTGGTATTCAGCCCTCCCTTCAAAATGCGGTTCAGATATGACACAAACTATGCAAACGATCAGCGGCGGCGAAAGCGGTAGTGTGCCACCAACCAGGCGTTGCCGTCATCGTAGGCAAACAACTCTTCGCAAGCCATGAAGAACATTCGCCAGCGCTGCAACCAGATATCTGACTCGTCGCCGTAGATTTCACGCATCACCTGGCGGGCCTGATCGCGCCTGCGATCGACATTCTCCAACCAGGCCCGCGAGGTCCTGGCGTAGTGCGTGCCCGAATACAACTTGCGGTCCTCCAGGGCCAGATCATCCTGAAAATGCAGCAAGGTGTCTGCCGCCGGCATCAGTCCGCCGGTGAAGAAGTAGCGCCCCATCCAGTTGCCATCACCCTCGGTTTCAAAGGGATAAGCCAGATAACGATGGCAGAAGATGTGCACAAACAGCTTGCCACCCGGATTCAGCCAGCCGGCGATCCGCTTCAACAGTTCACGATAGTTGCGTACATGTTCGAACATTTCCACCGATACCACCCGATCGAAGCGCTCGTCCAGCGACAGCTCGTTGACATCACAGGTGATGACCTTGACGTTGTGCAGACCCAGCTCGAGGGCCCGGGATTCGATGAACGCGCGCTGCGATGCCGAATTGCTTACCGCCGTGATTCGGCTTTCAGGATACTGACTGGCCATCCACAACGTCAACGAACCCCAGCCACAGCCAAGCTCGAGAATGCGCTGGCCATCAACCAGCTCGGCCTGGGCGCAGCTGGCTTCAAGCATCGCCTCTTCGGCCTGATCAAGCGAACTGACACCGGGCGGATAGAGTGCACTGGAATACTTCAAGCGGGCGCCCAGCACCAATTGGTAGAACGCCGCGGGCACTTCATAGTGCTGCTTGTTGGCGGCATCGGTTTCGATCGCAATGGCCGAGCCTGCCAGCTCGTTCATCAGGGCCTGGGTGCGCGCAGCACGGCGTTCCGGGTCGCGCTCGAATTCATCATTGAGACGGCGCTTGAGTAGCTGGCGGATGCCACGGCGAATCAGCCAGTCCGGTGCCAGGCCTTTTTCGGCCAGATCAATCGGTTTCATGTCGGTGACCTTTGAGCAATCTTGCTATCGGGTGAAGATCGAGGGCCGGTCAACCAGAACAGTGCGGGCAGCAGCAGCGCCCAGCTCAAGCCGACTGCCAGAACAACCTGCCAGGCCGGGGCGAGCCATTCAACGGCTCCGAACCTCGATCCGGCAAAATAGGACATCGGCGAGCCGATGCCGCCTAGCACGCCGATCAGTATCAGCCGGTGTTTGAACACGCTCATCGAATGGTTGATCACCAGTGCCAGCGCGACCCACAGGAGCATGATCCAGGCTGGCGCAACACTTTCCCAGGGCCAGGGACTGGCAAAGGCCAGCAAGCCCGTTTTGATCCACAGCGTATCGAGCGCCAGCCCGATGACAAGACAGATGCCCAGAACCGGCAAGTCCAGCCGGTGACGGTTGGCCGGATAAAGCTGCCAGGCAGCCAGGGCTCCGACAACGACCACCCCAATCCAGAGAATACCGTAGGCAGCGCCAATCACACATGCCGGCCAACTCAGTTGGAACAGACCCTGGTTGATCCAGAATGCGCGATTCATCGGATGGTCATCGTAGACGGCGATGAGACGCCGTCAGGCCGAGCTCGTCGGCCGGCCGATAATCCGGCCCGGCCAGCAGCAGATGAGCGTCGCTGATCGCGCGCTCACGGAAGGCGCCCTCACAGTAGGCCAGGTAATAGCGCCAACGACGGCGAAAGGTTTCATCGAAACCCATCGCGGCAATCTCGCTCCAGGCAGCTTCGAATCGTTCGCGCCAGGCCTTGAGCGTCAACGCATAACTGGTGCCGAAATCGGCGAGCTCGACCAGGCCGAGGCGCGTTGCCCTTGCCATCGATACGGTTACCGCGCTGACTGACGGGATGAAACTGCCGGGGAAGATATAGCGCTTGATGAAATCCACACTCTTGAGGGCAGTCCGATAGCGAAAATCTTCAATCGTGATCGCCTGCAGCAAGGCCAGGCCATCGGGCTTGAGCAGCGCATCGATCCGACCCAGGTAGGTATCGAGGTAATCATGTCCCACCGCTTCGATCATTTCGATCGACACCAGCTTGTCGTAATTACCTGTCAGATCACGATAGTCCTGCATCAGCAGCTCGACGCGATCTTCGAGGCCGGCCTGCCTGACCGCCGCTTGCGCGTAATCGAACTGTTCCTTTGAAATGGTCGTGGTGGTGACCCGGCACCCGTAGTGGGCGGCGGCATGAATGGCCAGCCCACCCCAGCCTGTCCCGATCTCCAGCAGATGGTCGGAGGGCTTGAGATCCAGTTTCCGGCAGATTCGATCCAGCTTATTGACCTGGGCCTGCTCCAGGCTGTCGTCGGGTTCGAGGAACAATGCGCTGGAGTACATCATGCGCTGATCCAGCCAGGCGGAAAAGAACGCGTTGCCCAGATCGTAATGGGCGGCGATATTTCGCCGACTGCCCTGAAGACTGTTGCGATTGAAGCGATGCCAGACGGCAAGCAGCAGACCGGTAATTCTGGCACCGCCCTGCTCCATCGCATCGAGTGCATCCCGGTTTCTGGCCAGCACCTGTATCACCCCGACCAGATCCGGGCTGTCCCACATGCCGGCCATATAGGCCTCGGCCGCGCCGACACTGCCGCCGGTTGCCATCAGCCGCCAGAAGTTCGAGTCATGAATCCGGACCTCGGCGGTCAGACCGTCGTCCCGACCGATGACCGTTTCGCCCAGTTCATCGCGAATGATCAACCGACCTCGAGTGATCGCCTGCATGCGTTCAATCACGCGCCGACGCAACCACCGATCCAGACGACCGAATCCGGATGCGTCGGATCCTGTTGCCAACGGCTCGCGTACCTGACTCATTTCGAGCTCACCGGTCTGTCCGGATGTGCATGAAACGGAGTTCGTTTTAGCCATAATCGAAAAGCCTGCCAGTAGATTGCAACAACCACTTTCAGTGTGGTCATCGGGAATTTGAGTGGCCAGAGCCACATGGCCCTGTCGGTCAGCGGCGCCAGTTGCAGCGACATCCCGGCGCGGAAGCATTGTGCGTCCGGTCCGGTCAGATGCATGTGAACATCGATCTGTTGATCGGTCAGCTTGAAACGCCAGTCGTAAGTCATGTCCATGGGCAGAAACGGTGAAACATGAAAGTCCTTGTCGAACTGAAAGCGATAGTCGGGCCCAACCTGGTCGCGACAATCCATGACATAGGCGTGGCGCTCACCCCAGGGGGTGTTGTGAACTTCGGCCACGATCGCTTCCAACTTGCCTTCAGACTCGCAAAAGTAGAACGTGACCGGATTGAAGCACACTCCCCATTGGCGCAGATGGGTCAGCATGCGTATGCTGCCGACAGGCCTGAATCCGAGTGCCTGCTGAACCTGATCGACAACTGCTTGCTCGATGGTCTGATCGCCAGGGCCGATAAAGTCGCTGCGACGAAACGTGACCAGGTTGAATCGCTCCCGGCTCCAGAACCGGCAACGGGCCACGGTTTGCTCGATGTCGGCCACGTCCAGTAACGAGAAGTACAACCGGTAGCGAAAGGCGTGTGATCGCGGCCCTTCTCGCCGATGCCAGACCGAGCCAGCGGCCACTGCATCGCGCATCGCATCATTCATGGCAGCGTGCAGCAATGTCATCGATGACCCGGCGGGCGCTTTCGACTCCGTCTTCATGAAAGCCCCAGCCCCACCAGGCGCCGCAGAACCAGGTGTTTCGCTGTCCGTTGATATCGCTCCAGCGCCGCTGGGCCATGACCGCCTCGGGAGTGAATACCGGATGGTGATAGCGGCGCGTCTTGAGAACCCGCGCCGGGTCGATCAATTCGGTCTGGTTCAGCGAAACTATATAGTCGCGCGGCCCGGAAATTCCCTGGAGACGATTCATGTAGTAGGAAACCCGGCACTGCTCGCGATCATGGCGGTCGCGCCGCACATTCCAGCTGGCGCGCGCTGCCGGGTGTCGCGGCAGCAGTGAAGAGTCAGTATGCAGAACGGCTTCATTTTCCTGGTAAGCAATCGCACCAAGTACCATGCGTTCGGCACGATCGGGATCGTCAAGAAGGTTGAGCGCCTGGTCGGAATGGCAGGCAAGGATCACCGCATCGGCTTCGATCTGGCCAGAGTCGGTGTCGACAAGAACGCCAGCCGGTCGACGTGTGATTCGTCGAACCGGTACCCCGGTCACGAATTCCGCCTCGCACGCCAGCACTTTTTCCACGTATTGGCGGCTGCCGCCGTCGACGGTCAGCCATTCGGGCCGCTTGTCGATCTGCAGCATGGCGTGGTGATCCATGAACGCCAACAGATGGCGTATCGGAAACTGCCGAATCTGGCCCATAGGCGCCGACCACAAGGCTGATGCCATCGGCAGCAGGTGCTGCTCTCCGAAAGCCTTCCCAAGACCGCTCTGCGCCAGCCAGTCGCCCAGGGTGACCGGGTCGTCGAGCGTGTCGAGCAGTCCCGGGGCCTGGCGATAGAAACGGACGATATCCCGCACCATGCCCAGAAACGAGGGCCGAAACAGATTTCGGCGTTGGCAGAACAGCGTGTTGAGACGAGTGGCGTTGTACTCGATGCCGGTTGCCGTATCCGACACCGCAAAGCTCATGTCCGAGGTTTTCCAGCGCACGTCGAGTTCGCGCAGCCAGGCCGAGAACAAGGGATAGTTCTTTTCATTGAATACGATAAAGCCGGTGTCGACCGCAACGTCGCGGCCATCGTCGTCGATCAGTTGGGTGTCGGCATGCCCCCCGACACGGGAGTCGGCCTCGAGAACGACGACCTCGTGGTCTCGGGCAAGATGCCAGGCCGCATAAAGACCGGACACGCCGGCACCGACGATGACAATTTTCATCGCGTCGGCTGGATCCGACGGGCCTGACGAATCCCGACCGGCACCGGCTTCAGACTGTTCACCAACCCGACCAAACTCATGGCTTTGAGTATGTAGTAGCTGATATCGATTTCCCACCAGAAAAAGCCCTGGCGAGCGGAGCCCGGAAAATGATGATGATTGTTGTGCCAGCCCTCGCCGAGGGTCAGCAGGGCCAGGAAGACATTGTTGCGACTATCGTCGCGAGTGGCATACCGCCGTGTGCCCCAGACATGGGCCAGGGAGTTGATGGTCAGGGTCACATGAATCAGCACGACCGTTGATATGAAATAACCCCAGACGAGCATCTGCCAACCGCTGGTCCCCAGCCCCGGTGCCAGTCGCTCCAGCGCTGCACCCAGCCCGAACAGGACGGCAGCGTAAACCACCGGCACCAGCAGGTCGTAGCGGTCGAGCAGGCGAAGCTCCGGGTAGCGCACCAGGTCGGGAATCTGTGAGTGATCGGTACCGAAGTGCTTGCGGCTGAGAAACCAGCCCATGTGACTCCACAAAAAGCCGTGGCGCGGCGAATGCGGGTCCTCGGGGCGGTCGGCCACCTTGTGATGATGGCGATGATGGGCAGCCCACCACAAGGGTCCGCGCTGGGTAGCCGAGGCGCCGATAACCGCAAACAGGAACTGCACCGGACGCGAGGTCTTGAAGGTGCGATGAGAAAAGTACCGATGGTAAAAGGCAGTAATGGCGAACATGCGCAACGCATAGCTGAGCACGCAGACCACCACTGCCGCCCACGAGACTCCCACCCAGATCACCCCCAGACAGGCCAGGTGCAAGGCGATAAACGGGACGATGCGGGCCCAGTCAATGCGGTCGTCCGTGGCAGGAAATTCAGCAGCTTCCGCATTGAACCACGCGGACAGGCTTTGCTTGATTGACATGAATCCTTCTCGTTGCAATGCATTGATGTATCTACGCCGCGCTATTAGACGACCCGGCAGTGAATCGGGGGTGAAGCCGTCCGGGCGAAATTCCCAGGCTATGGCGAGGCGATTTCCTAGGTCGCAGCAAGCCTTTGTCCCGATTCGGTCAGGCCACCTTCCCGCCGACACTGTCTGCACCCTGACTGATTTGGAGTAATGCCATGAAAAAATCATCATCCGGATTCACCCTGATCGAATTGATCCTGGGCATGGCGGTGGCCGCCATTGTATTGTCGCTTGCCGTGCCTTCATTCCATCGCTTTATGGAGAGCAACCGGGTCACAATCGAAACCAATCACCTGATGGCCAACCTGCAGTACGCCCGCAATGCGGCAATCAACCGCTACAGCCAGGTCATTGCCTGTCCCAGCCCTGATCTCGAGCAATGTGAGGGAAGCGGCCGCTGGGACCGGGGCTGGATTGTCTTTATGGATACGGACGAAAACGGCCAACCGGACGCACCGGAGGATATTCTCAGGGTAGTTCCAGCCAATGACCGACTGATCATGTACTCGGGGGGTCGCCACCGGGTGCGCTTTCAACCCTCCGGCAGCGCCTATGGCAGCAACCTGACCATCCGCGTCTGCTCACCCGATGAAACCATCGAGCCGCGCGCCGTCATCGTCTCCAACCCCGGCCGCGCCCGCGTTTCGCGAAATGTGGACCCGCAATCGTGCAACCTTGAGCCTTGAGCCTTGAGCTTGAATTTCTCTTGCATACGGCGGCGTATGGAGTTAGGATTCAAACACCTGTTTGAATTGGTCGTTTGAATTGTCCGACACCCAGCCAACCTGTGATCGAATCCTTGACGCGGCCGAACGTCTGTTCGCTGAAGAAGGGTTTCATGTAACCTCGCTGCGCTCGATTACCCAGGCAGCCGAGGCCAATCTGGCAGCGGTCAATTATCATTTCGGCTCCAAGCAGGCGCTGATTCTGGCAGTATTTCGACGCCGCCTGGACGCCCTGAACCAGGCCCGGCTGCACAGGCTTGAAGCGGCCCTGGGCGATCCGGAACCGAACCTGGAAGCCGTTCTCGATGCATTTGTCGGGCCCGCGATGGCCCTGACCCATGGGTCGGACGATGACGGCCATCGCTTCATGCGGATTCTGATGCGCGCATTCGCCGACCAGGATGAGCAACTGCATCGGGCGCTCAGCGCCGAATATGCCCATGTGATGCGGCGCTTTGCCGACGCAATTGCCGAATGCCTGCCCGGTGCCCGCAACAATGACATTCGTCGCCAGCTCGATTTTATTGTCGGCGCTTTGACCTACACCATGGCAGAGTCGAATTTGAAGGACGCTCCGGCCATTGCGGCTGACCTGGTCCGATTCGCGGCCGCCGGCCTGCGCGGCACGCTTGCCAACGAAAGCAAATCCACCCGTTCCATCGCCGGTGCCAAACGCACCATGGAGATTGTTCAATGAATATTCTGTCGCTTGTCCTGTTGTTCCTGGGCCTGGCCACCCTGGCCTACTGGCGTGCGCCGCTCTGGCTGGCTGCCATCGTCGCCGTTGGGGTTGCCGTGGCTGTTGGAATGTATGCCCCGATCGCCTGGCCGGTGGACCTGGTGTTCTACCTCACCGCCGCTGTCCTGACCTTCATGGCAGTCAAGCCGCTCCGGCGGAGCCTGGTTTCCAGGCCCTTGTTCGACTGGTTCAAGACCGTACTGCCGGCAATGTCGGCGACCGAGAAAGAAGCACTGGATGCTGGCACCGTATGGTGGGATGCCGAGTTGTTCTCAGGCAAACCGAACTGGAAGGTCCTGTTCGATATGCCCAAACCTTCGTTGAGTGAAGAAGAGCAGGCCTTTGTCGACGGGCCGGTTGAAGAACTGTGCGAAATGCTGGACGACTGGAAGATCAATCGTGAGTTGAAGGATCTGCCACCCGATGTCTGGAAGTTCATTCTCGAAAAACGTTTCCTGAGCCTGATCATTCCGCGCCAGTACGGCGGCCTGGAATTCTCCGCCCAGGGCAATGCGGCCGTGGTCACCAAGATCTCCACCCGCAGCCTGACCGCTGCCGTCAGCGTGATGGTACCCAACTCACTCGGTCCCGGAGAACTGCTGATGCATTTCGGCACCGAGCAGCAGAAAGAGCATTACCTGCCGCGCCTGGCGCGGGGCGAAGATATTCCCTGCTTTGCCCTGACCTCACCGCAGGCCGGTTCCGATGCCGCATCGATGCCGGATGAAGGCGTGGTCTGCAAGAAGACCATCGACGGCAAGGAAGTACTCGGCATGCGCGTGACCTGGGACAAGCGCTATATCACCCTGGCCCCGGTCGCCAGTGTGCTGGGCCTGGCCTTCAAGACCCGCGACCCGGACGGCCTGCTGGGCGGCAAGGAGCATCTGGGCATTACCTGCGCACTGGTACCCACCTCGACGCCAGGTGTCGAGATCGGAAATCGACATTTGCCCGGTGGCAGTGTGTTCATGAACGGCCCGACCCGCGGCAAGGATGTTTTCATCCCGATGGATTGGGTCGTCGGTGGCCAGGAGCGTATCGGTCAGGGCTGGAGCATGCTGATGCACTGCCTGTCAGCCGGCCGCGCCATTTCGCTGCCGGCCCAGGGTGTCGCCGGCGGCAAGGTCGCCAGCATGCTGACCGGCGCCTATGCACGCATTCGCTACCAGTTCAAGCAGCCGATCGGACATTTCGAGGGTATCGAAGAGCCGTTGGCCCGGATCGGTGCCGAGGCCTATCGCATGGAGGCCGCTCACAAGCTGACCCTGAGCGCGCTGGATCGCGGCGACAAGCCGGTCGTGCTGTCGGCCATTCTCAAGGCCTATCTGACCGAAGCCAATCGTCGGGTCATCAATGATGCGATGGACGTGCACGGCGGCAAGGCCGTGGTCGAAGGCCCGAACAACTACCTGTCGCTGGGCTACCAGGCACTGCCGGTATCGATCACGGTGGAAGGTGCGAATATCCTGACCCGCTCGATGATCGTGTTCGGCCAGGGCGCGATTCGCTGCCATCCTTACCTGCTCAAGGAAATGATCGCCGCCCAGAACGGCAACCTGAAAGCCTTTGACGATGCCTTGTGGCGCCATGTCGGCTTCCTGATCTCCAATGCCGTGCGCGCCCCGGTGCTGGGATTGACCGGCGGTGCGATCAGCCGCAGCCCGGTCGCCGGACCGACGGCTCGCTACTACCGCCGTCTCAACCGACTGAGCTCGGCCTTCACCCTGACGGCCGATCTTTGCCTGCTGATTCTGGGCGGCAAGTTCAAGTTTGCCGAAAAGCTTTCGGGCCGATTTGCCGATGCCCTGGCCCACCTGTACATGGCCTCGGCCACCCTGCGCCGGTTTGAAGATGAAGACCGGCAGGAAGCTGACTTGCCCGTATTGCAGTTTGCTGTCGAGGACAGCCTGCATCAGATCGAGGAAGCCCTGCACGGCGTCTATCGCAACTTCCCTGTTCCTGCACTGGGTCCGATTCTCAGGCTGGCCTGCTTCCCGCTGGGTCGCCGCCATGCGGTCTCCGACGACAAGACCGGGCAGAAGATCGCCCGCCTGCTGTTGAGCCGATCGTCCACCCGCGAGCGCCTGATTGCCGGCACCTTCATGTCGCAGACCGACGATGGCGCAGGCCTCGTACTTCAGGCCTTCGAGGCGGTACTCAAGGCCGAGCCAGCCGAGCATGCCGTTCGCAACGCTCTCAAGCAGGTTCCCTCGCCGAGCAATGTGCACGAACTGGTCCAGAAGGCGGTCGGTGCCGGCGTGATCACCGAGGAGCAGGCCGCCGACCTGATTCGTGCCCAGGAACTGAGCGAAAAGGTCATCGCCGTGGACGAGTTCACGCCGGAAGAGCTGGCCGGCCAGCAGGCCAGCCAACGACCGGCCCTGGCCGAAGCCAGCTGATTCGACGGACGAAAACCTGAAAATCTTTTGGACGCAAAGCAGCGAAGCAGTAAAGAAAGCAACAGAAAGAAAGAATTATGAACTTATATTCGCATTTCTTCGCTGCTTTGCTGCTTTCCTGCTTCGCGATATAAAGATTTTGATCTTAGATTTTGATCTTAGAAAAACCGACTACCAGACCAAGGACAAATAATGACTGATCACAAACTTCGCGTACGCCGGGCTGCTGTGCTGGGGGCCGGTGTGATGGGTGCGCAAATTGCCGCCCATCTGACCGCCGCCGGGATTCCGGTCGATCTGTACGATCTGCCCTCCGACGACAAGGCGCGCAGCAAGATCGCCGACCACGGACGGCAGAACCTGGCCAGGCTCAAGCCCGCCCCGCTGGCGCGCAAGGATCTGGCCCAGTTCATCACTCCGCGCAACTTCGACGACGACCTCGAACAACTGGGTCACTGCGACTTCATTATCGAAGCCATTGTCGAGCGCATGGATATCAAGCGCAGCCTGTATGAAAAGATCGGCCCGCATATCCACGCCGATGCGTTTTTCGCCAGCAACACATCGGGGCTTTCAATCACCGAACTGGCTGAAGTCGTTCCCAACGCATTGAAGGATCGCTTCTGCGGTGTGCATTTCTTCAACCCGCCGCGCTACATGCACCTGGTCGAACTGATCCCGCATCCCGGCACCAAGCCTGAAATCCTGGACCAGCTGGAAGACTTTCTGACCCGCAATCTGGGCAAGGGCGTGGTCCGTGCCCGCGATACCGCCAACTTCATCGCCAACCGGGTCGGCGTGTTCACGATGTGGTCGACCATGCATCATGCCCAGCGCCTGGGACTGGGATTCGATACGGTCGACGCGCTGACCGGACCGGCGATCGGGCGCCCGAAAAGCGCGACCTTCCGCCTGGCCGACGTCGTTGGCCTGGACACCATGGCCAATGTAATCAAGACCATGGACAGCAAGCTGGCCGACGATCCCTGGCACGCGCTCTACCAGGCACCGGCCTGGCTGGCCAAGTTGATTGACGCCGGCGCGATGGGCCAGAAATCCGGTGCCGGCGTATTTCGCAAGGAAGGCAAGGACATCAAGGTGTTCGATCCGGACAGCGGCGAGTACCGTGCGACCGACTACAGCGTTCGCGACGAAGTCAAGGCCATTCTGGCGATCAAGGACCCGGGCGAAAAGCTGGCCGAACTGGCCAAGGGCGAGTACCCGGAGACCGAATTCCTGTGGGCGATTCATCGCGATCTGTTTCACTATTGCGCGTATCACCTGGCCGAGATTGCCGAATCCGCGCGCGAGATCGACCTGGCCATGCGCTGGGGTTATGGCTGGAAGCTCGGACCTTTGGAGCAATGGCAGGCCGCCGGCTGGAACAAGGTTGCCAGGTTGATCCAGGCTGATATCGATGCCGGCAAGACCGGTGTCGAAGCCGCCCTGCCCGACTGGGTCGGTCAGATCGACGCAGCCCACGGACCCGACGGTTCCTATTCGGCCTCGGACAACCAGACCAGCCCGCGACCGGACCTGCCGGTCTATCAACGCCAGTACCAGCCCGAACGTTTGCTGGGCGAGAAGCAGGACAACGGCACCACCGTCCATGAAACCGATGCCATTCGCCTGTGGACGCTCGACGACGACGTGCTCATCGCCAGCCTAAAGACCAAGATGGGCGTGATCGACAACGGGATCGTCGACGGGCTCAATGCCGCTCTGGACAGGGCCGAAAGCGATTTCGACGGCCTGGTGATCTGGCAGCAGAAGGGTCCTTTCTCCGCTGGCGCCAATCTCAAGGCGGCGGCCGAAGCCATCCAGCGCGGCGACTACGACAGCGTCCGCGAACTGGTCGCCGGGTTCCAGAAGGTCAACCTGCGCCTGCGCTATTCATCGATCCCTTCCGTGGCTGCCGTGCGTGGCCTGGCCCTGGGTGGCGGCCTGGAACTGGCGATGCACGCCAGTCGCCGGGTAGCTCACCTGGAAAGCTACATGGGTCTGGTCGAAGCCGGTGTCGGATTGCTCCCCGGCGGTGGCGGCCTGGCCACCCTGGCGATGCAGATCAATGCCGACGTCGCGGCCGGTGATACCTACCCGCTGCTGGAAAAGCGCTACAAGCAGGTAGCGATGGGTGAAGTCTCCGGTTCGGCAATGGAAGCCCGAGATATGGGTTACTTGCGCCCCGAAGATCGTATCGTTCTGCACGAACACGAACTGTTGCACGCCGCCCATCACGAGGTTCGCGCAATGGTAGCTGCCGGCTACCGCCCGGAAATGGCCGGACGCACCATCCCGGCGGCCGGCGATGTCGGCGTGGCCACGATGAAGATGTTGCTGGTCAACATGCTGGAAGGCCACTTTATTTCCGAGCATGACTTCGAGATCGGATCTCGCATCGCGACGGTCATCTGCGGCGGCGAAATCGATCGCGGCACGCCGGTCAACGAAGACTGGTTGCATCATCTGGAACGCGAGCATTTTCTCGCGCTGTGCGCGATGCCCAGGACCCAGGAACGCATCGCCCACATGCTCAAGACCGGCAAGCCGCTGCGCAACTGACGCGTGATGTCGGGAAATTTTGCCAAAAGAATTCAATTGATACAGGAATTTCGATATGAGTGATGCTTATGTAGTGGCTGCTGTTCGGACGCCCGTTGCCCGGGCGTTCAAGGGTGGCTTCAGAAACTTTCGGCCGGATGATCTGCTGGCGCATGTACTGAAAGAAGCGCTGAACGAAGTACCGGAGCTGGATCCGGCGCGGGTCGAGGACGTGATCGTCGGCTGTGCGATGCCGGAAGCCGAACAGGGCATGAACGTTGCCCGTATCGGCCTGCTGCTGGCCGGAATGCCGGACAACGTGCCTGGCGTGACCGTCAACCGCTTCTGCTCGTCCGGACTGCAGACCATTGCGATGGCGGCCGACCGGATTCGCCTGGGCGAGGCCGACGTGATGATTGCCGCGGGCACCGAAACCATGACCATGGTGCCGATGATGGGCCACAAGGTCGCGATGAATCCGCGTACCTTCAGCGATGACAACGTCGCGATTGCCTACGGTATGGGCATCACCGCAGAAAAAGTGGCGCAAAAGTGGAACGTCAGCCGCGAAGACCAGGACCAGTTCGCCCTGCGGTCTCATCAGAAAGCCATTGCCGCGATCGATGGCGGCGAGTTCACCGAGATTCGTCCGGTCACGGTCACCAGCCGGGTACCGGACCCGCGCACCGGCCAGGTTCGCGAGACCGAGACCGTGGTCGATACCGATGAAGGACCGCGCCGCGATACCAATCTGGAAACCCTGGGCAAACTGCGCACGGTGTTCGATGCCAAAGGCACGGTAACAGCCGCGACCAGCTCGCAGATGTCGGACGGTGCCGGCGCGTTGATTCTGGTCTCCGAACGCGTGGTCAAGGAACTGAACCTGAAGCCGTTGGCCGTGTTTCGTGGTTTCTCGGTTGCCGGCGTGCCGCCGGAGATCATGGGCATCGGCCCGATCGAAGCGATACCGAAAGTCCTCAAGCAGACTGGTATCAACAAGGATGACCTGGACTGGATCGAACTCAACGAAGCCTTTGCCGCCCAGGCCCTGGCCGTAATCGGCAACGTCGGACTGAATCCGGACAAGGTCAACCCGCTGGGTGGCGCGATCGCCCTGGGCCACCCGCTTGGAGCCACCGGTGCAATCCTGGCCGCCAAACTGATCCACGGCCTGCAGCGTCGAAACCAGCGCTACGGCATGGTCACGATGTGCATTGGCACAGGGATGGGGGCGGCCGGCATTTTCGAAAAGGTTTAAGGAAAGCGTTCAGGGTTCAGGGCTGGCTTCGATCCGCCTTTCCTGAACCCTGAAACCTGAGCCCTATTTTTAGACTCTATGTATGATTGAGGTTTCGGCGGCATAGAGGGCCTGGTTGGCCAGTTTTGCGGCATCGTCGAGGGGAATGAACGGGATGGTCACACTGCCCTGTGGCAGGACCAGGTGCAGGTTGGCCAGAGCATGGCGACGCTGATACGGACTCTGACTGACCTTGACCTGCTGGACGCGATCCAGATCAAAGCCGTCCAGGTGCTGGCCGAAAAAACCCTGCCGTATCCAGATCAGTCGACCGCGCAGCGACCATCCCCAGTGGCGCCAGCGCAGATGAACGCCGCCCAGCGTTGTCAGCATGACCGCAGCAATGATCAGCAACAGCCAATCCTGGCGGCCGAGGGCAATCAGACTGGCCAGCATGACCCCGGCCAGTATCAGCAACCATCGCAGCCAGAATATTTTCCGAAACCGCGGGCTGATCGCTTGCAATTCAGCCGGAATCATCCATCCGGGCACCATTTGTGCAACCAGCGATTCGTCCTCCGGGCGCATTCCCGGAACTATGAAACCACTACGCTTGCCGGGCATTTCCTGCTCGTTGCTGGTAGTCTGGCGGACGACCATGGACCAGCAGCCCAGCGCTCGCCCTAAGGCCGACTGCTTCAGGGTCAGTCCGGTGATCTTTTCGCGCTTGACCGTCTGCTCGCGCTCATCCAGCAAGCCACCCACGCTGACCAGGCGATCGCCGCGATCGAACAGGCGGAAATCATAGAAACGTACGATCGCCAGAACCCCGGACAACAGCATCAGGAATCCCAGACCGAACACGATCATGCCGGCCAGCATCAGCAACAGCGAATCGATATGCGATCCGATCCAGTTGATCACCACCGAATCCGAAAACCAGTCGTCAATCCGGTCTGACAGACTGCCGAAAATCCAGGCCGCAATTCCGGCCAGCAGCCAGACCTGGTTGCTGGTCAGTCCATGCACAAACAGGCGCGACACACTGGCTGAAAACAGTAGCTCCTGTTGATCCATAACAGCAGCATCAGCGCCCGGCTCCTGATCTGTCTCATCGCCATCAGCTGGTCCGACCTCTTTCCTTACGCCTGCTATCCGGTCGCGCAGTTCCTCGGCCAGTTCACGCGGAATCCCCGGGAGATCGACCTCTTTGGTTTGCGCACCTGGCGTTTCCAGGCTGAAGCGGACCAGCCCGAAAGGACGGAAATAGAACGGCTGCCCAAGCTGAATATTCTGGATTCGGGCAAACCGGACCCGCAGCTCCTTCTTTTCAAACAGGCCCCGCCGGACACGCACCGCATCGCCCTCGATGCGAAAGCGGAAGCGACGGTGATAGATGACTGCACCGAGCACGCTGAACAGCAAAACCCCGACGCCGACCAGCAACAACTCACGCGGCCCCATCCAGTCGAACACCGCCACACCGACTCCGGCACCGGCGAACAGGAACAGGTTTTCGCGGACGAACTTCTGAATGGCCGACACCACCAGAAACACCAGCGCCATCGGAGCCAGGCGCTGCCACTGCTCGATTTCAGTCATCGGTTTCGATGGTATCGGATTCAGGTTCGGATTCCGCATCATCGCGAATCTGTTCGAGCAGGTACTGGCGTACCTGAATGGCCGCCGCCTGGTCGAGTCCCTCGACAGTCAGATCCGAGGAGGCGCCGCCGGCGGTAAAGCACTTGACTCGCATCAGACCGAACCAGCGTTCAACCGGGCCACTCAAGGTCTCGACATGCTGAATACGTGCGAAGGGAAGAACGACGGTTCGCCGCCAGATGACACCGGACTGATAGATCAGGTCATGTTCTCTGAGCGCCCAGCCACGCCGTTGGGCGTCAATTCGGGTCAACAACACCATCCACAACGTCATTGCCAACACAATCGCGACCGGCCACAAACCGGGAGCGATGGTTACGAATGGCAGGTATATCGAAACCGTAACCGCGATCGACACGATCAGCCAGAAGACCAGCGTGGTGCTGATCTTGTAGCGCCGATAGGCTGCGGCCACCGGCTGCAGCTGTGCTTCGCGATAGTCCGGTAACGCACCTGCATCAACCGGCGCGTTGGAAAAATTCTCTTGAACGACACTCATTGGCAATCGAGTCAACGTGGGACGACCGGAGCATGATATACGCACGGTCCGATCACGTGTCAGTGCACAAAGTCATTGCCTGCCGATTATTCGTCGACAGCGCCAGAGCAGATAGTTGACCGCGATCCAGAATTGTTTGAACGCCGGGTTTCGGGTCTGCTTGTAGTGGTAGCGATAGTAGATCTGCTGCGCGATCACGGCCAGGCGAAACAGGCCGTAGACCTCATAGAATGCCCAGTTGTCGGGTCTCAAGCCCGTCTTTTCACAGTAATAATCGACCACCTCAGCGCGTGTCATCATGCCGGGAATATGCGTCGGCTGGCGTCGAAAGCCGCGGAAATATCGATCATCGTCGGCCTGTACCCAGTAAGCCATGGAGTTGCCCAGGTCCATCAGCGGGTCCCCCAGCGTAGCCAGCTCCCAATCCAGCACCCCGATGATTTTCAACGGATCGCCCGGATCGAGCACCAGGTTGTCAAAACGATAATCACCATGAATCACCCGAATGGCCACTTCATCCGGAACATTGTCGGCCAGCCAGTTCATGACCCGCTTGCCGCTCATCACATTCCAGGTTTTCGCTTTGCGCAGACGTTCCGACCAGCCACCGATCTGGCGCCGGTTGTAGCCCTCACCCTTGCCCAGCTCACTCAAACCCGCCGCCTGGACATCGACCGAATGCAGATCGATCAGGCCATCGATGGCCCGCTGGCACAGCATCCTGGCCTGTTCTGAACTCAGGTTCAGTCCTGACGGCAGATTGGCTCGCAGAATGATGCCTTCCAGGCGCTCCATGACGTAGAAATCGCAGCCCATGACCGACTGGTCGGTGCACAGGGCCAGCATGTCTGGCACCAGCGGATAGACCGGCTTCAGGGCTTTCTGTATATCGTGCTCACGAACCATGTTGTGGGCCGACCTGGCCTTGGTACCCGGCGGCGGACGCCGGAGAATCAGGTCGCGATTGGCATAGCTAAGACGATAGGTCAGATTGGAGGCTCCCTTGGAGAACTGGGCGACCTCTGGCCTGCCCTCCAGGTCGTCGATCCGGGCCTTGAGCCAGGTATCCACCGCGTCGATGTCGAAGCGGTCCTCATCACGCAGCGCGCGCGGCTGGTCGATCAGCGTCTGGCCGGTCATGGTTGATCTTGCCTTTTGGGAAGCGATGAGCATACCAAGTCCGGTATCGGCGTGCCGCGACCAACTTGCGCCAATCACCCCGCTGCCGCACAATTCCCCTTGTTGTACAGAGATCCGAGTTGATGACTGATGGCAATGGTTTCGGTCGCGGCCCTGTACCGCGGCCATCATGAGCAAACACATTCAGAGATTCCTTAATCGATTGGCAGTGCTCGGTTTGATGCTGAGCGGTGGCGTTGCCGCCTGCGAGGTTCCGCTGTCACAGTGGCAGCTGACCCACTTCACCAGCGACGACGGACTTCCGCTGGATACCGTTTACGCCACCGTCCAGGACGACACCGGATTTCTCTGGATCGGTACCGAAGACGGGCTGGCCCGATTCGACGGTCGATCGTTCGAACGCATTGAATTTTCCGAAGCTGTCGACTATGCCAGCGAGTATGTCGAGTCGTTACTTCTGTCTGATCTCGAAAACAGTCGCCAAAGCCTTCTGATCGGCACTACCGCGGGCGGCATTGCCCGAATCAGGACGAGCCCACCCTTCCAGCCTGAGCCCGTGCTGGATGGCAGCTTCAGAATCTACGACATGGCGAAGGTCGAGGATGATCTGATTCTGGCGGCCACCCGTGGATCCGGTCTCTTGATTGTCGACACGAAAAACGGGGAGATCCTCGAACCTTTATCAGGCCGCGCCGGGTCGACGGTATACAGCCTGGCGCCGCGATCCGCGGGAGGATGGTGGGTGGGTTATGGCGGCCAGGGCGTTCAGTGGTTTGACGGCCAGCAATTTCACGATTTGCCCGACGCCGATATTCTGAGCGAGGTCCACGTCAATGCCGTGCTGGAGACAGACGATAAGGTTCTCTGGATCGGGGCTCGTGATGGACTTTACCGGGTCGAATCAGGCCGGGCTGAAAAACACTCTGGCATCAACGGCCTGCCCGACGATCTGTTCGTGCGAACCCTGATGATCGATCGCAATGGCCAGCTCTGGATTGGTCTCGACAATGGTGGAGTCGCCCGTTATTGCGCCGGACAATTCGACTACCTGGCCGGAACCGGCGGCCTGTCACAGTCCCATATCACTCACCTGACTGAGGACACTGAAGGCAATGTGTGGGTCTCGAGCGGCGGCAGCGGCCTGATCCAGATGCGCCAGGGCCTGGCCCGGCCGCTGACCGCCAGCCAGGGACTGCCGGATTTTCCGGTTTTGCCGATCGTCCAGGGAAATGACGGTGCAATGTGGTTTGGTACGTTCGGAGGAGGGGTCGCGCGCAGCAACAATGGCCGGATCGACATCATCGGCACTGCTGAAGGTCTGGTTTCCAACCAGGTCCTGTCGCTGGTGCCGGACGATAACCGACTATGGGTTGGTACCAGGAATGGACTCAGCCTGATCGAGAACGGGCAAGTCACCAGAAACTGGACCGAGGCAGACGGTCTTCCACATCCGACCGTCGGGTCCATGGCCGTCGACGGCGACCGGCTGTGGCTGGGTACGGTCGAGGCCCTGGGCGAAATGACCGCCGAAGGCATACGGCACTGGCAGCCGGAAGGCGGCTTCGGTGGCTACATTGTCGCACTGCTGGTCGATGATGAAGGCACGCTATGGATCGCAACCGACGGCAACGGCGTATTCATGCGCCGGGGCCAGGCCATCGTTCGTGCACCGTTCGACGACCGGTTGCCCAGTCGCACGGTCACCAGCCTGTACCAGTCGGCATCCGGACTGCTATGGGCAACCACGGCCACCGGCCTGCTGCGCTGGGATGGCAGTAAGGCGACCGTCATCAGTCCGCAGCAGGGCTTGCCCGACAGCCAGTTCTTTTCCGCCACCGAAGATCATCTGGGCGGCTTCTGGCTGAGCAGCAATCGCGGCGTTTTTCGTCTTCCCGCCGAAAGGCTGGAAGCCCTCCAGCCGGATCAAGTGCTGGACGATGACATCGTTCGACTGGGCAAATCAGACGGCATGCCACGCACCGAAACCAACGGTGGCTTTCAACCCGCCGTCTGGCGGGATGATCGGGGGCGCCTGTGGTATCCGACAACCAGCGGCGCGGCGATGATCGACCCGGAAGCCGTTGCCGCCAGGCAGGCGCCTCCGGCACCGGCCATGCTCCGGCTGGTCAGCGATTCCAGGCTGATTGATGTCAACTCGACCATCGCCCTGCCCCCACTGCCCGATCTGGTCGAATTCACTTTTGCCAGCCCGACCTATCAGCGCCCCGACCAACTCGAGTATCAGTACCGCCTGGTCAACTATGACGAAGACTGGATGACGACTGAATCCGGCAGCACGATCTATCGACGCTTGCCTGCCGGTCATTTCAAATTTGAAGTTCGAGCCCGCCGACCCGCGGGGCCTTATTCCGATGCAACCGGTCTGGATCTGTCGGTGGCCCGCCATCCTCTCTACAACCCCTGGCTGTGGGGAGTGGGCGTGATAATCCTGCTGACCGGTACGCTGCTGATCCTGTGGGCCATTCATCGTCGTCGGGAACAACGCCGGGCACAGGTTCTACAGGCACAGAAGATGGAGTCCATCGGCTTGCTGGCAGGTGGCCTGGCCCATGACTTCAATAACATTCTTACTGCCATCATGCAAGGTGCTGAAATGATTGCAGAATCATTGCCGAAAAACTCCCCGATGCAACGGGACACCGAGCGCATTCTGGATTCCGCCGAGCGGGCTGCCGGGTTGACCCGCCAGCTGCTGACATTTGCTCGTCGTCAGCCTGTGCAGCCGCGCTGGATCAATCTGAGCGCCGAGATCACTTCGATGCGCGAGTTCATCGAACGACTGCTGCCGGCCCGAATCCGGATGTCGTGGAAGCTCGAAGATTGTGGCTTGTGCTTTGTCGATCCGGTCCAATTCCAGCAGGTACTGATCAACCTGATCGTCAATGCACGCGAAGCCATCGCAGACAGCGGTTTGATTCAGGTCGATCTGATGTTGGTGGATGACAACCGGGTCGAACTCACTCCACCAGCCCGGGCAGTGGCAAGCCTGTCGGTTCGTGATGATGGACAGGGCATTCCGTCACGCCTGAAATCCAGAATATTCGAGCCATTCTTTACAACCCGTCGTGACAGTGGCGGCAGCGGTCTGGGTCTGGCAGTTTCCTACTCGATCATCCACCAGGCCGGAGGATTGATCGACGTGGACTCCACCGAGGGCCTAGGGACCTGCTTTACCATCCTGTTACCGGTTGATCCCGGACAATCCGGCACCGGCGAAGCCCGTTCAGAACCGTGACCCGCCAACCCGACAACGCGCATTACCAGCAGGCCAAGGCAATCGCAATGAGCGCCCTGGAGCAACCGGACGACCAGCGTTCGGCCTGGATTCACGCGCAGTGCGGGGGCAACCAGGCTCTGATTGACGAAGTGCGCTGGCTGGTCGAAGCAGCGGAGGATGCTTCCGAGGACGATGTTCCCGAACAGTTTCAGGCCGCGACCCGAAAAGTCGTACGCGAGGTATCACTCAAGGTTCCCCTGCCGCGCGACTACCGACTGATCAGGCGGCTCAATGAAGGCGGCAGCGGCGTGGTCTACCTGGCCGAGCGGATTGATGGTGATCTGCGCCAGCCGGTCGCGCTGAAGCTGCTCCAGCTCACCGAAGCGCCCGATGAGGCGCTGAACCGCCGCTTCGCCACCGAACGCCAGATTCTTTCTCGCCTCAGTCATCCGAATATCGCCCATCTGATCGATGGAGGCCTGACTGCCGAAGGAAGACCGTTCCTGGCCACGGAATTCGTCGATGGTCAGCAGATCGACCTATGGTGCGAGGAAAAGCAGGCCACGCTCCACCAACGGATCGAATTGTTCCTGAAGGTCATTGCGGCGGTGGACTACGCCCACCGCCATATGGTCATTCACCGTGACCTCAAGCCGCCCAATATTCTGGTCACTGCCGAAGGCGAGCCCAAGCTGCTGGATTTCGGCATCGCCCGCCTGCTGGATGCCGGAAGCCGAGGAGAGTTGACTGCTGAGACCGGTAATCAGGCGCTGTCGCTGAATTATGCCAGTCCGGAGCAGATCGAGGGCAATGGGCTGAATGCCGCAACCGACGTGTATTCACTGGGCGTCGTCCTGTATGAGCTGATCAGCGGCCATCGGCCGTTCGATCACATTGAATCAAGCCACCTGGTTCCCCAGGCCATTCTCGCCGGCGAGATCGAACCACCGTCCCGTCGGACCACGCATGCGATCGCATCAACCACCCGTACGGACCTCGATGCGATCGTGATGAAAGCCCTGCGGCGCAACCCGGCCGAACGGTACTTGTCGGTCAGAGAGTTCGCCGAAGACCTGGAGCGTTTGCTGGGACACCGCCCGGTACTGGCTCGCCGCGGCCGATTGCTGTATCGGGCCAGGCGCTATGCCTGGCGCCACCGCTTCGGACTTGCCGCTGTCATTGCGCTCGCTGCACTGTTCATCGCTTTCATGGTGGATCGTGAGGCTCAGCTCCAGCGTATCGCCTGGGAGCGAGATCGAGCCGAGGCGGTCACCGAGTTCATGACCGAGCTGTTTGCCGGTGCCGATTCGTTGCCCTCACGCGGAAACGAGGTCACGGTTCGTGAAATTCTCGATCTCGGCGCGGGTCAGCTGGAAGGCGACCAGGCGCTCAACCCGGCCTTCATGGGTTCCATCCACCTGGCCCTGGGCAGTGCCTACAATGCGCTCGGCCTTGGCGAGCAGGCCCTCCCGCTGCTTTCTCAAGCTCGCCTGGCACTGTCATCGGCCGCCAGTATTCGCGAACAGGCCATGATCCAGGCGGAGATCGCCTCTGCACTGGACTCGGGTGGCAGAGCGGTCGAGGCAATTGCCGCCGATGAGCGTGCCATCGAGTTGTTTCGCTCCGCGCCGGGTGATTTCCGCCAGGAAATTCTCGAACTCAGAATCCGGAAACTCCGCAACCACGCCAACGTGCTCGATCTCCCGTTGAGCGAGACCATCGAGGGCCTCAACCGGATTATTGACGAATTATCGCAGGCTGACGAACCCTTGCCGGCTCTGCAGTTCGAAGCGCTGTCGGCACTGGTTGCGGCTCACGTGATCCAGGCCGAACCGGCCCTCGCGCTGGAGGTGGCCACGGCGGCGCGCGATCTGGCCGACAATCTCTGGGAACCGGATGATCCACGCCGGCTGCGAGGGCGCTTCGTGTTCGCTACCGCGCTGATGCTCAGCGACCCTGATGCGGCCATTCAGATTTACGAGTCGTTGATCGTGGACCATGAGCGACTGATCGGCCCCGGACAGCGACTGGCCAATACCATCGGCAACCTCGGCGTGGCGCTGTCCCGAGTCGGTCGCAATGAGGAAAGCATTCGCGCATTTGAACGTTCCGCCGAGATGATCGAGCAGGTGGCCGACCGCGATCACTACCTGTACCGCCTGTCGGTTTCAAACCTGGCGGCCCTGCATTTGCGACAATCCGAACCGGTCCGGGCCGAACAATTGATTCGCGGGGTCATTGACGACCTGGCCAGGCAAGCGCAAACCCAGGGCGGTGTGCAGGCGGTCTACCATGCCTCTGCCCTCGATATCCTTGGAAGTGCACTAAGCCTTCAGGGCCGACTTGATGAAGCCGGTGACATCTACCGTCAGGCGATCGCGATTCTCGACGGCGATGAAACCGGTTCACAAGCCGCCCTGCGAACAACCATTACCGCACGCCTGGCCGAAGTCGAACGTCAGCAGCAGCTCGACTAGGGGTGATCTCTCAGTAGGTTGTCCACAACAACGATAAAGACGTTCAAGCCTGTGGAATTTGAGATGTAGAGGGCATCGAGCATCGGGTACTGCCGGGCGGTTCGGGCTGGCCGGGACGATCGGCTTTTGATGAGTCGGCCAGTTTTATGGAGCCAGGTGCCAACGAATAGGCCGCGGTGAAGATGGCCCCGCGCCAAGGCTTCCTGATAATCTCGTGCAATCTGAAAAATGCTGTTGACATTGGAGCCACTTCCGCGCCCCGGCCAGCCCGCCCCTCCCGACAGCACCCGATGCAATAGATTGAGAGTTTGGTAAAGGCAAAACCCTGCCCCTTGCAACCCTCTGACAACGGGGAGTGGTGTTGCCTGATGGCGAGTCGAGGGTCACGGCGGCAGGCAAGAAAGGTTCAGCAGCTTTCCTGAACCACCTTTCCAGGAAGAGAACTTCGCCGTTCCAGTATTCGGGTGACAAATCGCGGGCAGCCTAGCTCCATAGAAGCCGAATCAATCAACTCTGGCGATCTGACCCTCGGCTTGCCAGCAGGCGGCACCACTCGCCGCTGGCCACCAAATATCCAGCCTGCTCGTGTGGGCAACCTACTGAGAGATCACACCAAACAACCGGAATGAAAGATCATTCCAGCTTGCGCTTGAGCCAGGCCCTGGCCATTCGCCATTCCCGAACCACCGTGCGCTCCGAGATTTCCATGGTCTCTGCGGTATCGGTGATGCTCAGACCGGCGAAATAGCGCAGCTCGACAATCTGGGCCTGACGCTGGTCGACCTCGGCCAGTTGCTCCAGCACCTGGTCCAGAACGATCAGATCGGTGCCGAATTCTTCACCCAGATCGTCCGCTTCAATCGCAACCCGATGATGACCATCCGGGCGCTTGGCCGCTGAGCGACGCCGCGCATAGTCAACCAGTACCCGGCGCATTACGGTTGAGGCGACCAGCAGAAACTGGCGCCGGTTCTCCCAACTGTGATATTCCTGATCAGCCAGGCGCAGATAGGCTTCGTTGATCAGTGCGGTGGCCTGCAGGGTATGATCCCGACCCTGGGTTGCCAACTGGCGACCTGCCAGCGCGCGCAACTCCTGGTAGACCATGGGCAGGAGCTTGTAGAGGCCATCGTCATCCTTGTCGCTGGAGTACCGCTGCAACAATTCGGTGACTTCGCTGATCTTGTCACTAGGCATCAGGATTCAGGCAGGAAGCTCAGTCAGGAACGGGTTCTAGACTACACCAGATTGGCTCTGAAGAGACTTCGGGGGCATTTCACTTCTGTAGTCAAAGCGTCTAGAATGGAGAGAATTGCGATCAAATCGCGTTGGGACAACAAAACGGCAAGCGATGTTGGCAAACACAGCACAGGGATGGAAGACGATGGTAGCGGGCCTGCTGGCTCTCGTTGCCGTGTCGCCTGTCGTGCTGGCAGCCGACATCGCCGGCGTTTGCGCCACCAGCGGTTCGATTTCCAACTCCCTGACCAGCCTTGATCTGACGACCGATCCGGCTTCGGCCAACTTTCGGCCGGGCCAGATTCAGCCGACCTGCGGCGATCACCCGCTGGATTCCTTGTCCATTGGCCTGGCAAGCGGCAACGAGCTGAGCCTGTCGCTCAGCATGAGTCAACGTGAAGTCGATCGGGCCGTTTTTCATATCGACCGCATCAGCCAGGGCGAGGATGCGACGGACTGGCTGCTGGTCAGTCCAGCGGCCGGAGAAATGTTATCGGGTCAGCCGTTCGACCTGGCTCTGACGGTCGCTGCAACCGCCGACCTGGCGCCTGAATCCCGGCACCAGCAGACCGTCAGAATTTCGTTTCACGACGGCACCGAAAGCTGGTCAATCGATCTGCCGGTGACGCTGCGTGTGGATGCCGAACAATCCCTTTTCCGCGATCAGTTCGAAGTCGACCCGGTCCTGGGGCAGTTCAGTTTTCGCTTGCCTGCCCGATCAACCCGCACTACGACAGCGCGCGGCCGGTCAGGTGGGCCTGCCAGCGCCAGCGAGTAGCAGCCTTACCGGATGATTGTTGATCATTCATTCTGGTCAATCGAGCAATTGAGCTCGATCTGACCACTCTCCACCATCGACTCCAGCTCGGCCGCATCCAGCAGACGAAGCAATTCCCCCGATTCCAGAGCGGAACTCGGCCGGATGATGCAATATCCGTTGCGACCACGGCGCTTGACCCAGTAGGCAGCCGTATCCGCCAGTGACACGGCCACCTCCCAGCTCAAGTCGTCTAGACGCCCCTTGAAAACCGGGTAGTCGCTCAACCCGAGCGAACAACTCAGCTCAATCCTTTGCCCGTCATTGACGGTAAACGAATGCTCGCTGATGGTCCTGACCAGGCGCTGCCCGACACGCGGCATCTGGGCCCTGGACATGGGCCGGAAAACGATCAGAAACTCCTCACCACCCCAGCGAATGACGTAGTCACCCTCGCGTATCAGCCCCAGCAAAACCGTGGCAAATTGGCGAAGAATGTCATCACCCGCCCCATGCCCCAGCCGATCATTGATTCGCTTGAAGTGATCGATGTCGACCAGACCGAACACCATGCACTGACCGGGTGTATCAGTGTGCTCCAGTTGACGACGATAGTGGGCCAGGTCAGACGACAGCTGGGTGTCCAGATAGCGACGATTCCAGAGGCCGGTGAGGGGGTCGGTCATGCTGGCCGTCTTGAGCTGCTCGCTATACTTGCGAAGATCCTCGTTGGCGACCCGAAGCTGTTCGGTACGCTCGGCAACCTGCTGGCTCAGCTCGCGTCCGCGCAGCGTCAATTGGCGTAGCCGCCAGCGGTAAAGCAATCCGGCCAGGATCAATGCGAGCAGACCCAGTGCCATCCAGAAAAAAGCCGTTTCCTGAAACCGCGGCGAAACGGTAACGGCGAGACGGGCCGTATTGTCGGATTCGACTCCCGAATTATTGCTGCCGCGCACCTGGAACTCGAAAGTGCCGGCCGGAAGATTGGTGTAAAACGCCAGGCGCTGTGAGACATCCTCAACGCCAAGCCATTCATCACTGTAGCCCAGCAGTCGATATTCCAGACCCACGCTGGACGGATCCTGAAAACTGAGCACAGTAAAACCGAAGGCCACATCGCGCTGATCCGCATCCAGTTCAAGAACACGGTCCCCGACATTCAACTGCCAGGTGCCACCCACCCGAACCCGATCAATCACGACCCGCGGTGGTACCCGGTTGCGTTCGATCGTTTCAGGAATCAGATGGACAACCCCGCCCCGGCTCGGCAGCCAGAACTCGCCGTCACGCATGAAGCCCTTGGCGTTTCCGGCACCGTTGCAGCAGTAACCTTTCTGCGCACCCAGCACATCACCACGCTCGTGCAACACCATGCGCGCCGGAAGTTGCTCGATGTCGCCAGCCAGATAGGCATCCAGGGAGGCCAGTGAAAGTTCGTAGATGCCGCGTATGCCGGCCACCCATAGCACACCGTTTTTCTCGCCAAAGGCAAACGGACTATTGACCGGCAGCCCATCAGCCACGCCCAGCACGCGGAACCCTTCATCGTGCTGGACCAGCAGTTTCTCGCCCAGGGATCCCGCCAGGATTCGCCCGTCGTCGAGCTGATACAGGCTAGTCAGATCGTGTTCGCGACCGACCGACTCGACCCGCTCCAGGTCGCCACTTTCGGTTTCCGCCAGCAGGCCTGCCGTGGTACCGGCCAGTATCCGCCCGTGGCGGGTTTCCAGGAGCACCCTGGCATTCGTGCCCTGGTCACTTTGCGCCAGAGTCTGCTGTTCCAGGCTGTTGCCATCAAAGCGCCACAACCCGCCCATGGTTGCAATTCGCCATTCATCGTCACGGGTCTTTATGATTCCGTTGACTTGAGTCGAAGCCAGCGGTTTGAGGGCATCGGGCAACACCAACTCCTCCACGTCAAGCCGAAATTGCACAAGACCGGCCCGCGTGCCTATCCAGAGCAGATTGCCATCATGCAGCAAGGTGTAAGCATGCGGATGGGGAAGCAGGCTGCCGGGAACGACGATACGAAAGCGCTCGCCATCGAAATGGGCAACCCCGTCAAATGTGCCCACCCAGAGACCACCGTCGCTATCCGGTGCAACCGACCAGACCAGCGAGTTATGCAGACCTTCCGGCTTGTCATACCGGAATACCCAGCTGTTCAAGAGTCTGGCCAGTCCATCCAGGCGCCCTCCCAACCAGAGATTGCCTTCATGATCTTCTATGATGTCCTGGGGGCTACCGAAAGCCCAGGGTTCCTCATCCGAGACCATCTCGACCACAGACCCGCCACGAAGTCGAAACAGGGCGCCGGTTGTCGCAATCCAGAAATTCTGCTCTCGATCCTCGAAAATCGACTCGATTACCCGTCCGGTCAGTCGCGGATCATCGGTGAACGGAACCCAGACCGCCCGATCGCGCCAATACAGACCATCGCCGGTGGCGGCCCACCAGCGCTGATCGTGACGTGCAAACCCGGTCACCCAGACCGCGTCGCTCTGCCCGGACAGCGGTTCCTGGCGCCACTGCCCTTGCTGCCGGACCAGGACCTCGCCGCGTGCTCCGACCAGCCACTGGTTGCCCTGAATATTGATTGCCCGAACCGGGCGGGCCAGCCGCTCTCCCATCGAAACCAGGCGGTCCAGCTCGACCCGCATCAGACCACTGGCTGTGGCAGCAACAATCTCACCTTCAGGCGTCTCGGCAAGCTGGTAGACGTTGACCAGGCTGTCATCGTGAGCCGAAATTGCGCTGAACTGACCGTTGCCGTACCGACTCAGCCCCTTGTAGGTACCGATCCACAATTGATCCCGGCCATCAACCAACAAAGTCTGAACCAGCATGCCTGCCAGTTCGGGCGTGTTGTGGGTATCGAAATTCTCGAAGCGCACTCCGTCAAACCGTGCCAGACCGGCCTGGGTGCCGGCCCAGATATAGCCCTGGCTATCCTGGGCAAGCGCCTGCACGGTTATCTGCGGCAGACCCTGCTCGATACTCCAGGAATCCATGATGTACTGGTGAAAACGCTGGTCGGGAGACAAAGCAAAGCAAACCGACACCGGCATCAGCAGGGCCAGCACAAAAGCATTGCATTTCGACCAGATACTTGCTTGGGTCATTCAGGAACCGACAACCGAAAAATCCGCGATCCGCTTGTACACAAATGTCAACGGAATGCCCCCATAGTAGCGGGACGGCCACTATTTGCAAGCTGGGGCCGTTAGCGATACTTGCCGAACTCCAGGCGAGCCACCAGTCCCCGATGGACCTCATCCGGCCCATCGGCCAGGCGCAGGGCGCGTGCTCCGGTCCACGCTGCAGCCAGCGGAAAATCGCCCGACAAGCCGCCGCCGCCGTGCAACTGCATTGCCATGTCGATGACATTCTGGGCCATGGTCGGTACGGCAACCTTTATCTGCGAAATCTCGCTCATGGAACGCGCAACGCCCTTGTTGTCCAGACACCAGGCCGCCTTGAGCACCAGCAGACGCGCCTGTTCGATGGCAATCCGCGCATCCGCGATCCGCTCGGCATTGCCACCCAGCTTGGCCAGCGGTCGGCCAAACGCCTCACGCTCCAGTGCCCGCCGGCAGCCCAGCTCCAGCGCCATTTCAGCCAGGCCGATCAAGCGCATGCAGTGATGAATCCGTCCTGGCCCCAGGCGACCCTGGGCGATCTCGAAGCCCTTGCCGGGACCGGCAATGATCGCGCTGACCGGCAATCTGACATCGGTGAAACTGACTTCGCCATGACCATACGGGGCGTCGAGCATACCCATGGCTGTCAACATACGCTCGATCTTGACCCCGGGCGAATTCAACGGTACCAGGACCATCGAATGGCGATGATGCCGGTCGGCCTCGGGATCGGTCAGACCCATGAAGATCACTACCTGACAGTCCGGATGCCCGATACCGGTTGACCACCATTTGCGCCCGTTCAGAACCACCTCGTCGCCGTCCACCGTTGCGGTCGCCTGCATGTTGGTCGCATCCGAGGAAGCGACCTCCGGCTCGGTCATGCAGAAAGCCGAGCGAATGCGCCCGGCCAGCAGCGGCTCCAGCCAGGTCGCTTTCTGCTCATCGGAACCGTAGTGATAAAGCACTTCCATGTTGCCGGTGTCCGGCGCATTGCAATTGAAGATTTCAGGAGCAATCAGCGAGCGCCCCATGATTTCGGCAAGCGGCGCGTAATCCAGGTTGCTCAGACCCTGACCCAGCGTCTCGTCCGGGAGAAAAAGATTCCACAGACCCTCGGCGCGAGCCCGCTCCTTCAGTGCGTCAATGAGAGGCAATACCTGCCAGGGGTCGTCAAGCATCGCCATTTGCTGATGCCATTCCTTTTCGGCCGGTTCAACCTGCGCGCGCATGAAATGCCGAAGCTTGCGGCCAAGCTCGACGGCATGGGTTGAGGGGGTCAGATCCATCGCTAGGGTTCCTGGGTCATTGGTTAGGAGTTGGTCGGCATTCAAGTGGGCGGCCGGCTGGTCAGGACGCAAAGTCGGGCAGCTTCTCCCAGTTCGAATTCCTTGTCACGTTTCGGGTTCAGCAGTAATTGGGGTGCTTGTCCGGCGTTGCACAACTCGATACCCAACAGGGTTTCACCTCGCTCTGCAACGCCTCGTTCGATTGGGCCAAACGCATGGGCGCCGGCCAGACCATACTCGGTCCCGCGCCGGAACTCGATCTCGGCTCCACCGACACTGAACAGCTCGTCGAACACCAGTCTGATCGAAGGCTGCACGGCAATCCTGGCCAGCAGGTGACTGATGATCAAGGGACTCACAACGGTCTCGGCACCGGGCATGCGAATCAGTCCTTCATTGGCCGGATCCGACAATTCCAGCAGGATCTGCGGGCGTTTGCTCTTGTCCTTCAGCAGGCTCTCGATCAGGCGGTGGCCAACGATCGCCCGGGCATCGGCTTCCTCCTCATTGGCCAATCGGTCGCTGGCAATCAGGAGAATGGCTGAATAGTGAGTCAGGTCCATTCGATCGAGCTCGCCTGTCAGCATGAAATCGCCCTCGAAATGATTGACCTCAACCGTGCTGCCGCCATCGTTATATTGCTCGATTTCACGGCGGCGCAACGCAACGTCAGTACTTGAAAACAAATCGACCACAAATCGCTCGTCGGGATAGCTGGCCAACTCCATCAAAAGGTTCGGTATCCGCTGATTCCAGCCCAGAATCAGCACCCGGTGATGTTGAGTTCGGGGGCGCAGTGCTGGCTGAACCGAAGGCCGATCCAGCCCCGGCAGACGCTTGCCCGGACCACTGACCGGCTCGGTGTCGTCGAACTGGCGAGCCAGCATGATCAATTGATCCTTTTCCCGCACCCTCTCAGCGGCAGTCAGGTTGAGCAATGCTGCAGGTTTACCTCGGACCTCTCGTACCAGACCAAGGAGGATGGCCGCGGGGCACTGGCTGGATACATCCTTGAGCGTTGCACCGGTCAATTTCCCGGGAGAGCGCATGAATATCTCGTTGCCATCATGAGCAGTCAGAACCTCGCGAAAAAAGGCCGCCAGACCGGGATGAATCAGATTCTGGGTCAGCAATCGGCTGATACTGTCGTCGGACGGCACGATTTCCAGCGGTCCCCGATAGGCATTGCGAGCCATTTCCCGACGGCGCATATCCTGTATCTCGGCAACGACCAGCGGGGGTTTGTGACCATGCTCTTCGGCCCTGGCATCAATCGACAGCAGCGAGCGAATGGTCGTGACATCGGCGCTGATCAAGCTGTCAGCGCGACCGAAATCGGTCGGCATGATGACCACCGCGGCGTTGAGACACCCGGCCCGATGGATGGCTTCTTCTTCCAGCGGAGATCCATCCCGCAATACCACCTGCGAGGCGAAACGCCCCAGCATCGGGTCGGCCCGCATCGCCTGGGCCTGGGCAGCCGACACGCCCTCAGACAGCACGACCGCGCGCAGCCGGCGAACATCAAAAGCCGACTGAAACTGGCGCCGGACGCGCTCATTACCGACCAGTTCGCGCAGCAGAGGCAAGGTCCGATTGCTCCAGCCGACAATCACGATATGCTGGCGAAGTGAAACCGGTGTCAGTCCCCGCTCGAATTCCCGCATCCGTGCGATCAACCACTGGGTCATGATCGCGACCAGGGCGCCCAGAAATACCACGTAACCGCTGACCGTCAGCACAGTCGACACAATTCGACGCCAGGTTCCCTGATCATCGCCAAGATACCCGGGATCAGTCAGCCGCAGAAATGCCCACCAGACCGAATCGAGCAGACTACCCTCGGACCCAGACCAGTGCACTGCCACTCCACCAATCAGTGAAATCAGCCCGATAACAATCGCCACGATCAGCAATTGAAAACCGGCCCCGCGAACAAACTGCCGCTCAACCAGGAACTTGATCCGATCGACCAGGGGCAGTTTGATCATCAATTCTCTCTTGTGGACACAGACGCCATCGCGCCAATTCTGGCACAGTCGACACGGAAAGATGGCGGTCCGACTTATAATACCGAGCTGCTTTGCACCAACCATTCTCATCAAGAAGACTCGTGCTTCCATGAATAAAGAACTGCAGGCCGTCATTGACCTTCTCAGCCTGGAGCAGATTGAAGACAATCTGTTCCGCGGCGAAAGTCATGACATCGGCGCCCCCCAGGTATTCGGCGGACAAATCCTCGGTCAGGCGCTATCGGCGGCCAGCCAGACCGTAGATGATCGCGCACCCCACTCCCTGCATGCCTATTTCCTCAGACCGGGTGATTTCAATCATCCTGTGGTCTACCAGGTCGAGCGTTCCCGGGACGGGCGTAGTTACAGCAATCGGCGGGTGGTCGCCGTCCAGCATGGCCGACCCATTCTCAATCTGGCAGCATCGTTTCATCACCCGGAGCCCGGCTTCGACCATCAGGAAACGATGCCCGATGTCGCCGGTCCGGATGGTCTGACCCCGAGCATCGAGATTCAGGCCGCCGTCATCGACCAGGTGCCTGAAAAAATGCGACGTCTGCTGGCGCACCGTCCACCGTTTGAATTCCGCCCGGTCGAACCGCCCAAGTTTCTCGAACCGGCCGCCCGACCGGCACGCAAGCATGTCTGGATGCGGGCCTGGAACCCGTTACCCGATGAGCCTGCACTGCATCGCAATCTGCTGGCCTATGTTTCCGACTATGAGTTGCTGGGGACGGCCACCCTTCCCCACGATCTCGATTTTGCCCGGCGACCCGTACAGATGGCCAGCATCGACCACGCGCTGTGGTTTCATCGCTCTTTCCGGGTCGATGACTGGTTACTGTATGCCTTTGACAGTCCGTCGAACTTCGGCGGGCGAGGCTATTCCAGAGGTCAGATTTTCACCGGCGATGGCAGCTTGATTGCCTCGGTGGCGCAGGAAGGCGTCATTCGCCCCTGGAATCCGCCGACGTCATGAAGCAGCCAACTCGCAACAAATCTGTTCCCGACTTCGTGATCGCCGGCGCACCCAAATGCGGCACAACCTCGTTGCACCACTGGTTGAATCAGCATCCTGATCTTTTCATGATTCGCGGAGAACCGCATTACTTCGCATCGGATATCGACTACAACGTTCCGCGTATGAGCGCAGCCTGCTATCAGGCACTCTGTGCGAAAGCCGATCCCGATCAACGCTGCGGCGAACGTTCGACCTGGTACATGTTTTCATCCACGGCGGCGAGAGAAATCCATGCGGCCAATCCGGATGCCCGCATCATCCTGATTGTCCGCCAGCCGGCCGACATGCTGTATTCACTGCATGCCCACCTGTACCAGCGTCGACAACGCGAAAACATAGCCAGCCTGGCAGAGGCAATCAGACTGGAGTCCGAACGCCGAGCGGGTAGATGCCTGCCGCAACAGGCGGGGTTCCCGGAAAAATTCCGCTATTCCGAGCTGCCGCGCTACAGCGAGCAGATCCGACGTTTCAGGGATCAGTTCGGCCGGGATCAGATCAAGGTGATCTTGTTTGATGACCTGCGCAATGATCCGGACAACGTCTACAGCAGCATCCTTGGGTTTCTGCAGGTCAGTCGTGATTTCAAACCTGATTTCAAGGTCTACAACCGCTCGGCCCCGATGCGCGAAACCGCATTGCGAAAAATCTGGAAAACCGGTACCTGGCGCTATCGGGTGCGCAGCATGACGCCTCGATGGATCCAGGATTTACAGTTGAAGCGGCGTCAGCAGCAACGCAGTCAGGCGGCCAGCCTGAAGCCCTGGCCCCGGATTCCGGAAGATCTGAGAGCCCGACTGACCCGGGAGTTCGGTGATGAAATCAACGGTCTCGAAGACCTGATTGATCGCGATCTCAGCGCCTGGCGTCAGCCTGCTCAGTAATTGAGGTTCCCGACACAGCCGCGATGCAATGCGAAGATGAAGTTACCGCCGCCGACCAATCCGGCCCGAGCAGCTGCTCAAACGCACGCCGCGCCCGTTCGCAATCGTCCGCTTGACCCGGGGCCAGGTACAGGAGCCGGGCACTGGGAAAATCGCGCGATGCCCAGCGCCGCGCCGTTGAGCGGAGCCGGTCAAGGGTCGAATGATTCGGATGGAAACCGTGAATGGCATGGGCAAGTTCGATCAGCAATTCAGCATGCTCGAAGCTTGTCTGATCAAGCGCTTCAAGCAAAGCGTCAAGGTCAGACTCGAACTCGTTCTCGGCGCTGTTGACCAGTTTCAATCTGAGCTCTAGAACCCTCAAGGTATCGTGGTAACGAGAATCGCCAAGCTCGTTGACCAGAGGCTGAAGTTGATCCAGCAAATCGGCGGCCACTTCAGCGTTTTCAGCATCAAGCGCCACCCTGACGCGCTCGGCCAGGCTGACAATCTGACCCGGCAGATTATCCAGCTTCGCCCAGTCGTCGGCGACCCGGACAAAATACTCGTCGGCACCGTGCAGGTCGCCCAGGGCGCGCAGGCTTCGCCCCAGGATCAGTGCGGCCTTGTTGGCGCTGGCGACTTCGTTGCGCGAGCGGGCCAGGGCCAGCGATTCCAGCGCCAGATCCTTGGCGCGAGGGTAATCACCACGCCGGTTGGCCACGCGGGCGAGATCGGCGAGCGCACGGCCTCGACCGCGCTCATTGTCGACGTCCATGAATACTTCCAATGCCCGCTCAAGGAGACGTTCACCTTCATCCAGCCGCCCCTGATCGATCGCGACTTCGGCAATGACCGTCATGGTATTGGCGCCCTGATCCAGCAGACCGAGCTGCACACGTATCTCATATGCCTGCTCCAGCGCCTCCAGCGCCGGTTCAAACAGACCCTGATCGAAATAGGAATAACCAAGATTGTGCAGGACACGAGCCACTTGAATCTGATTGCCCTGGCGCTGATAGATATCGAGTGCCTGGAGCACGAACTCCCGGCCACGCTCAAACTCCGCCCGTGAAAATGCGATCATTCCGAGATTGCCCAACGCCGAGGCGACTCCACCCCTCATCTCATGGGCGGCGAAACGTTGTCGGGCTTCAACATAGTAACTCTCGGCCGACTCCAGGTCGCCCTGATACCAGGCCAGATTGCCCATCGATGAGCGCACGGCAGCCGCGAGCCAGGGGTCCTGGAGCGATTCCCCCAGCAGCGCTTCAAGTTCCTGGCGAGCCGCCTCGACCTCACCTGAATAATTCAAGGTGATGCTCAGGTGATAGCGTGCCCAATGTGCGTCCGGGGCTTCGCGAAGAATATAGTCATACAGTTCGCGGGCATCCTTGTAGTCGCCTTTCTGGCGGTGGTAGTAGGCACGGGCATAGGCCTCATCGAGAAAAGGATTCCCCAGACCCAGACTGCCGGCCGGGGAACGCAGTGGTGCCTCGACCTGATCGGCAACCTGGCTGGCCATGGCCAGGGACAGCGCCGCGGGTCCGGAACCGGTCAGTTCCAGCGTCGGTGAGGACCGGTCCGTCAAATCAATCAGTTCCAGGCGAAATCCTCCCGCCTCCGCAAGCAGCCGCGGCACCAGAACACGCTGCACGCCGATCTGGCGTGCCGCATCGACAATTCCGGCATCGCCATTGCCACTCCGGGTGCGCAACTCATCCAGATCGCGCGACGAAACCAGATCAATTCCACGACGAAGCAGTGTCTCGCTCATCAATGCCGTTGCACCCGCGCTGACCCAGTCAAGCTCGGCATCGCCGGTCACGTTCTCGAGCTCGAGCAGCGCGATTCTGGGGATCTCCGACCGGCTTTCGTACCAACGTTGCCAGCCGATCAAACCCGCCGCCAGGACAACCAGCCCAAGCGCGATCCAGCGCCACTGCGATGGAATTTCCGGGGCAGAGGGAACGGGCTGATCTGCAAAGGGATTGACTTGTGCATCAAGTCGATAGCCGACGCCGCGCAAAGTTACCAGGGCATCGGGGAGATCGGCTCCGTTTTTCAACAACCGCCGGAGCTTGTGGATGGCCTGCGAAACCACCGCATCGCTGGCAACCGTCCGCCCCCATACCTGCTCCAGCAGTTCATCTTGCGGCACCGCACGACCGCGGTGCGCAGCAAGGTACAGAAGCAGATCGAAAACCTTGGGTTCTACGGAAACATCGCCCTGATCACTCGACATCTGTCGAGCGACAGGATCGACTTTCAACTTGCCGATAACAAACGGACTATCCTGCCTCACACTTCCGGCGCTCCGAACCAGGTCCCATACGAGGGATGATACCGAAGCGAAGCAACGTGTGCAGCGATCAGCATGCGACCGCCAACTGTGCAATCTCAGTTGTCCGCACAAACGGCTGGATATTTGGTGGCCGGCGGCGAGTGGTGTTGTCTGATGCTTGCAAGGTGCCGGTTTTTTGCCTTTACCAAACTCTCCAACTGCTGCATTGGGTACGGCCTGATCCGTCCAGGCGGCATCGCTTCATTCGCTCACGCGAAAGCCGCAATACCGTCACGACGGGGCCTGTCGGGAGGGGCGGGCTGGCAGCACCCGATGCTTGATGCCCTCTACATCTGAAATTCCACAGCCTTTAGCCGGCCGCTCTGTCCGCCCGCTTGCGTTCGTGTTCCTTGAGCTTCTTCTTGCGCAACCGGATTTTTTCCGGCGTGATTTCCAGCAGTTCATCATCGGCCAGAAATTCCAGCGCCTGTTCCAGGCTCATGCGGATCGGCGGAGTCAATAGCAGCGCATCGTCCTTGCCGGCGGCCCGAATATTGGTCAGCTGCTTCTTCTTCAGCGGGTTGACCACCAGATCATTTTCGCGACTGTGCAGGCCGATGATCATGCCCTCGTAGACGTCTTCGCCGGCGCCGACGAACAATTTTCCGCGGTCCTGGAGATTGAACAGCGAGTAGGCCACGGTAGTGCCCTGGTCCATGCTGATCATGGTGCCGTTGATGCGCCCGGCAAACTTGTCGGTGGACGAACCCCAGTGGTCGAAAACCCGGAAGAACAGGCCGGTGCCGGCCGTCATTGTGCGATAACTGGACTGAAAGCCGATCAGCCCGCGGGCCGGCGCGATATAGTCCAGCCGAACCCTGCCACGGCCATCCGGCACCATGTCCTTGAGCTGGGCCTTGCGCTCGCCCATGGCCTGCATGACCGCGCCCTGGTAAGCCTCTTCCAGGTCCAGCACCACACTTTCCCACGGCTCCTGGATCTCGCCGTCAACCTCGCGTTTACGCACACGCGGACGGGAAACTGCCAGCTCGTAACCTTCGCGGCGCATGGTTTCGATCAAAACGGAAAGATGCAGCTCACCCCGGCCGGCAACATCGAACTGGTCGGGATCGGCCGTATCGGAAACCTGCAGGGCCACGTTGTGAGTGGCCTCCTGGTAAAGACGCGCACGAATCTGGCGGCTGGTCAGAAACTTTCCCTCCAGGCCGGCAAACGGTGAATCGTTGACCTGGAAGGTCATGTGGATGGTGGGTTCATCCACCGTCAGCGCCGGCAGCGCTTCGACGGTGGAAAGATCACACAAGGTATCGGAAATGCTGATCTTTTCCAGGCCCGAGATGCCGACAATATCACCGGCAGACGCTTCGGCAATCTCTTCGCGCTTGAGGCCCTTGAAACCCAGCACCTGGAGCACACGCCCCTGGCGCTTCTTGCCTTCACGATCGACCACCATGACCGGCTGATTGGTCTTGACCCGGCCGCGCCGAATCCGACCGATCCCGATCAAACCCACATAGGTTGAATACGACAGGGTTGAAATCTGCATCTGGAACGGACCGTCCGGGTCGACCGGCGGCGGCGGAACGTACTTGATCAGGGCCTCGAACAGCGGAGTCAGATCACCTTCAGTCACATCGGCATCATTACTCGCGTAACCATTGAGTGCCGAGGCATAGATCACCGGAAAATCGAGCTGCTCGTCGGTGGCACCCAACTTGTCGAACAGATCGAAGGTCTGGTTCAATACCCAGTCAGGGCGGGCACCGGGCCGGTCTACCTTGTTGATGACCACGATCGGCTTGAAACCCATGGCAAACGCCTTCTGGGTAACAAACCGCGTTTGCGGCATCGGCCCGTCGACAGCATCGACCAGCAGCAATACCGAATCGACCATCGACAGAACGCGCTCGACCTCGCCGCCGAAATCGGCATGGCCGGGCGTATCGACGATATTGATCCGCCAGTCCCGCCAGGTGATCGCGGTGTTCTTGGCCAGAATGGTGATTCCGCGCTCGCGCTCCTGATCCTCGGAATCCATCATCCGGTCGGTCAGCCGCTCATGGGCGGCGAATTCGCCGGATTGACGCATCAACTGGTCAACCAGGGTGGTCTTGCCATGATCGACGTGGGCAATAATGGCGATGTTGCGGAGTTTCATAAAATCAGGCCGGCGATGTGAGGGAGGCAGCCGGCCATTATAGGTCGGAAAGGGACGGGAAAGGGAAAAAGTGGGTGAGAGGGTGAGAGGGTGAGAGGGTGAGAGGGTGAGAGGGTGAGAGGGTGAGAGGGTGAGAGGGTGAGAGGGTGAGAGGGTGAGAGGGTGAGAGGGTGAGAGGGAAAGATGGAAGAAGGCCATCCCTCTCTCCTTCTAACCCTCTCCCCCTCTCCCCCTTTTAACTGGGTGGTGGTAGCGGTGTCGCGCCTCGGCCCTGGCTCAGGCGCAGCGCATTGCGATAGCACTGGGCTGCTGCCTCCAGGCTTCCGGAGCGATCGTGGATTCGTCCCAGCGCCGCGTAGGCCTCGCCATCAGGCTGCTGGTCCAGTGACTTCTCCAGGCAATGGCGGGCCTTGTCGTACTGACGATCCTGCAAATACAGGAACCCGAGCGCCTGGAGCAGCCCGCCGTGATCCGGATGGTCAATCAGCCAGCCTTCGCAATCGGCAATTCGGGCCGCACGTTCGTCGTCGTCCACCTGTGCGTACAGGCGCAAGGCATCGCGGTCCAGCCCCTGCTTGAGCAGTTTGCGTAATCGGCGCCCACCGAGTTCGGGGTGACCGAGTTCCGCAGCCCGTCTGGCATAGGCCAGAACCAGGTCACGACCGGTTCGCGAATGGCGCGGCAAAGCAGCCGAGGCCGACTCCAGGGCGTCGACATCCGGCGCCGCTTCCATCTCGCGAACTGCTGCCAGGGTTTCAAGTTCTTCGCTGCGCTGCTGGTCGATAATCCCGGCCTTGCGCAGGGCCGGCGTCAGCAGCCGCAGATCACGCCAGCGGTCAAGCTCCTGGTAACTCTGCAGCAGCAGACGAAGCACGCCGGCATGCCGGGGCTTCCTCAGATGCAGCGACTCGAGAACGGGCACGGCTTCATCAAGCCGCCCCTCGCCCGCCAGCAAGCGCGCCCGTGACAGGTCGGTTACGAAATGGCGCTTGCCGAAACGCGTATCGGCCAATTTGAGCCAGCGATCACGACCGGCTTGATCGGATTGTCCCTGGGCGGCACGCGCGGCGGCGAGGTAGCCGGAAGTCGTACCTCGATACGCCATGGATTTCCCCAGGTCGCGTTCGGCCGTTTGCCAGTCGCCCTCGGTCAGTGCCAGCAAACCATTTTCCAGCTGCTGACGGGAACGTTGCTCACGCTGGCGCCGGACAACCCGGCCGGGCAAGCGCAGCAAACCCACGATCAGACTCAGACCAATCCAGACAACCAGCACCGCCCCGACCAGGGTCAGCAACGACATCCGAATTCGCCAATCGCCGATATCGATCGACACAAAACCCGGATCCGCCAGCAGCCTGGGTGCCAGCAGCGCGGCAATAACCAGGGCGGCCAGAACGACACCGATCAGAATCAGGCGTTTCACAGCGCCTCCAGCACCTGGTTCAAGGAGGCCAGCGCGCGTCCCAGACCAGCGGGAGGGTCTGCCTGCTGAAGGGACTGAATTTCTTCCAGCAGTTCTTGAGCCTCGATTACGTCGGAATTCGATCCGTCGAAATGGCGCTCGATCCGTTCAATCACATTCTGCAGGTGCCGGCGGGCGGACTGGGTATCGCGCCGCTCGATCGCCAGCTCGGCAGCCATCAGTCGCAGGCGAAATTGCTCGTGCAACGCATTGACCTGTTCCGCGTCCAGTTCAAGCGGATCGCGCCGCTCGACCTCGACCAGCTGACCGAGAGAGCTCTTCATGCCTGCCCACCAGCCATCGCCCGGATCCGTTGGTGCATCCGGAGACGTTGGCTCATTGCCCGAAGGCGCCAATGGCCAGGAATCGATCCGATCCGCCAGGCGCTCCAGACTGAGTTGCGCCGCGGCCCAATCCGGTCCCCGCGAAGATTGCAGCGCCTCAAGCTCGGCCGAAACACGCTGCAGTGACTGCCCCAGCCGCGGATCGGAATTCGACTCCAGCAGCGACTTCGCGCGGCGAAATGCCGCGGCGGCACTGGTATAGTCGCCGGACAGCTCGGCTTGGGTCTGTCCGAATCTCAACAAGGCGACAGCCTCCAGAACCGCCAGCCGCAGCGCAAGTTCCTGATCCGCCTCACGCTGCACGCCGGCTGCCTGATCGATTCGTGCAGAAAGATCTTCCCGTTGCCGCTCTCCCTCCGCAACTGAATTCTGTAGCTCGCTGACTATGGACTCAAGGTCATTGGCAAGTTCGGTGGTGCCATTCACTTCCGCTGCCAGACTGTCGATCTGTTGTTTGACAGGGTCCAAACTATTGTCGAGACGATTGTCGAAACGATTGTCGAAACCATCGTCGAAGGCATCGTTCAACCGGCTGTCAACGCGTCCATCAACCATCGATTCCAGACGTTCGTCGCTGGTTCGCTCGCCAAGCTGTTGCAATGATTGTTCCTGACTGGCAAGCGTCTGTTCGATATCGGCAAGCCGTGGGGCCAGATCAGCAATCGTGGGCCGATCGTCGGCATCGTCGAAAGCTTTCTCAGACCATTGCCATGCCGCCAGGCCTAGAGCGATCAGAGCAACGATCAGCGCCGTAACACCCAGACCCTTTCCAGCAGCTCGCGATGATTCGTTGGACGGGGAGCCCGACCGGTCAGCAGCTGGCTCCGACGACTCGGTCTTTTCGGTGGTCGGCGAGTCGACTTGCTCGGTCTCACCTTCGCTGCTTGGCGTCTTCGGTTCGCTCATGGATATCTCAAGGCTCGTAGGTCGAAGTACGCTTTCCAGATTACCGCAAATCAGGAGCAGGATGTAGTGAGCACACCTAGCGCATCCAGCATGGCGTGATTGTCCGCACCATCGGCTACAACGACATTGTCACAGCCAAGACGGCGGGCGTTGTCAGCGATTCGTTCGGACGGAACCACTACCTTGCCGTCGACCAGTTTGCTCCAGAGCGCTGGATCGAGATGCTCATGAAGCAGCTGCAGCGCGCCATCGCTGGCGATCAGCGTAACCAGCTGCCTGGCTGTCCGGATCTGATTGACCAGCCCGGTCTGATCGGGCAGCGGCGTGCGACGGTAGACGTCAATGCGCTGAACCCGGGCACCTCGCTGGCGCAACACCTGATCGACCAGGCGCCTGCCATGGCAGGCAGCAAGAATGAGAACCCGCTTGTCTGATACTTCGGTCAACGCTTCCAGCGCCAGCATGGCTTCGCTGTTGCCATCATTTTCAGGGGCAAAAACACACGAAAATCCCGCCTCGCGCGCGACCGAAGCCGTTCCCGGCCCCGGCACAACCGTTGGCAGCCTGATCAGTTGGTCACCGATCGCCAGGGCGCGGGCCTGGCGCACGCCTTCCTGGCTGGTCAGGACCAACAGGTCTGCCGGAAGCGCCCGGCTCACCGCAACGGAGACCTTATCCATGTTGTCCAGCGCTTCGAGGCGATAAAGTTCAGCGTGGAAAGCCGGCAGCCCCAGTGACTCAACGCTGTCTGCCAGATGCCTTCCGCTGGGGCCGACGCGAGTCACCAGAACCAGTGGTTTGTCATTCATGTCAGGCACTCTATCTTCAGGCTAAAAAAAAGCCCGCTGGGCAAGCGGGCTTTCAGGTAAAGAAGAATCCGGGCGTCTGACGCAACTCGCTAAAGTGCTGGGGGCTTGCGTGTTGGCGTTGGCAGTAGGGGGACGCACCTCAACAAGTTGAGCCGTGGATGACGCCCGGAAAGCAAATCGTGATGTTCCCCTTGAATCGCAAGCTTGAATCTAATCTCTCACAATCCTGCCACCATGTCCAGACCGTGGCCGGAAAATTCCGCAAAAATCTTCACAATTGTGACACAATTCTCATTGCGCCATCGCTAATGAGCTGTTCAGCCGCTTTTTGACCGAGAGTGCCTGCCTGTTTGCACGGACCTTCGATACGCGCGTCAAGACATTCCATCCCGTTCGGGCTGCACAGTCGCGCGGACAGGGTCAGGCAGTCTCCCTCAATCTCTGCCAGTGCCGCCAGCGGCATGCGGCAATCACCCCCAAGGGCGGCGACGACAGCGCGCTCAGCGTCAATTCGGGTCTGGGTATTCTGGCAATGCAGCACCTTCAACAGTGCCTGAATCGTCGTATCTCCGGTTCGACACTGAACCACGATCACGCCCTGTCCCGGTGCCGGCAGGAAATCCGGCGGCAGCAATGGCTGACTGGGGGGCAATTCCAGGCCCAGACGCTCCAGACCGGCTGCAGCCAGTATCACGGCGTCAATTCTGCCACTGGTCATCAGTCCAAGCCGGGTTTCAACATTGCCTCGAATCGGCACGATGGAAAGATCGGGAAACTGCCGCAACAACTGGCTTTGCCGCCGAAGACTGGAGGTTCCCACGCTGGACCCGGCCGGCAATTCCCCCGGTGCACGGCCGTCCCGGGTCAACCACAAGTCAGCCCAGCTCGCCCCCGGCAGGACCACATCCAGCGTCAATCCCGGTACGGATTCGGCCGGTACGTCCTTGAGCGAATGCACGGCGATATCCGCCCGTCCGTCCAGCAAGGCGGTTTCCAGCTCTTTCAGAAAAAGACCCTTGCCGCCGATCTCGGCCAGCGAGCGATCCAGTACCTCATCACCGCGAGTGCTCAGCGGCACCAGCTCGACAGCGAGATCAGGGTGGGCTTGCTGCAGTTGCTCGGCCACGTGCCGGCTCTGCCAAAGCGCCAGCCGCGATTGACGGGTGGCTATGCGCAGCTGCTTCATTTGGCCCCCTTCAGTGCCCGCCGAACTTCCGGCAAGTTACGCCGACTGACTTCCGGCTGACATTCGACGTCGTCGATTTCGACCCGGTCAGCGCCGGAGGCATCCCGAAACAGCGCCCGGAAATGGGGCAATGCGACCAGCGCATTTCGATGTATACGCAGAAACCTCGATGCGAAGCGCGCTTCAAGATTGATCAATGAGTCTTCCACCAGGGCGACGCCCCCAAGATGATGAACGCTGATGTATTTATCCTCGGCAATCAGCGCCCGGACTTCGCTGATCGGGATGCGCATGACGCGTTCGCCCAGCCGGGCAACAAGCACCGGCTCCGGCTGCTCAGGCTCCTCGGTCGGACGCTGTTTCCGGACCCGGTCAAGTGCCTGTGCCAACCGCTCACGACGAACCGGCTTGACCAGGTAATCGACCGCATTGACGTCAAAAGCATCGACCGCGTATTGCTCGAACGCGGTAATGAAAATCAATGCCGGCGGTCGGGGCAATGCGCGCAGTTGCCTGGCCAGCTTCACGCCGTTATCTCCGGGCATTTCGATATCCAGCAGCACCAGGTCCGGACTGAGCCGGTGACACTCCTCGATCAAACGCCGGCCGTCCCGCGCCTGGCCAACAACCCGAATTCCTTCGACCTCCCCCACCAGTCGCGCCAGACGCTCCAGCGCCGGAGCTTCGTCATCGACCAGGTAAGCGTCCAGCACTCTGGTCACGCCCAGATTCGCTGCAACCAGCGATCAATGGCCTGTATTTCCTCCGGACAGACCGAGTGCGGCATTGGCCAGGTGTGAAATTCGACCGGATAACCGGCCTGCTCAAGGGTCTTGCCTGCGGCCTGGCCCAACGCCAGTGGCACAACGGGATCATGCTCTCCGTGGCCGAGGAAAATCGGCACAGCGGCCGATGCCGAGGCGGACCACTCATTCAGGCTGGCAGCCTCAAGCAGATAACATGACAGGGCCATGATGCCGGCCAGCGGAGTTGAACGGGCCAGACCGCAACGCAGCGCAATGGCGCCACCCTGGGAGAATCCCGCCAGCACCAGCCGGTCGGCACTGATGCCGGAAGCCAACTGATCGTCAATCAGGGAATCGACCGATGCCACAGAGGCTGCTATTCCGGCCTGATCCTGGTCACGATCGATGGTCATGCCAAGAATGTCGTACCAGGCACGCATCGCCATGCCGCCATTGACGGTCACTGGACGCACCGGCGCATGGGGGAAAACGAAGCGCACCGGCCGGGCTGAAGCGGCCGTGATGTGCGGTACAATCGGTTCGAAATCATGGCCATCGGCCCCCAGGCCGTGCAGCCAGATCACGGCATGTTTCGGATCGGGGCCGGTTTCACGCACCACGCAATCCAGTTTGACTGTTCGGGAATCATTCATGCGCCCAATTCTAACCGTTGTAGCCGCCGTTCTGCTGACCGGCTGCGGCCTGAAAGACGATCTCTACATGCCGGAGACCGAGCCAAGCGAGGCAGAAGCAAACACCAGTGAATCCGTGCAGGACGATGACGATGGCGATGCAACGAACCCCTGAACCGGAGCTGATGGACGCCCCCGAGCAGGCGTTGGCGTATGCTCAGGCCGACTTCAGTGAATCCAATCAGCGTTTTGTCGATGACTTTGTCCGGCTGGCAGCCGGACAGACCTCAGGTCGGCTGATCGACCTGGGTTGCGGACCGGGTGATATCTGTCTCCGTCTCGCTCATGCCCTGCCCGACTGGACCATCATCGGGCTGGATGCCGGGCCGAACATGCTGGCGCAGGCTCGGGCTGCCCTGGCCGGGATGCTCGACAGCGACCGCGTCGAACTGGTTCTGCAACAGTTGCCCTGCGAACTCCCGGGAAAGCCGCTGGACGCGATCGTTTCGAACAGTCTGCTGCATCATCTGCCCGACCCGATGAGCCTGTGGCAGACCATTGCCGAACAGGCCGAAACAGGATGCCTGATCCAGATCATGGATCTGCACCGGCCTGAATCAGTGGATCAGGCTCGCCGGATCGTTGAACGTCATGCGGCCGGCGCACCGGCCATTCTCGCCGAAGATTTCTACAACAGTCTGCTGGCTGCCTACACCGTTGATGAAGTGGCCGAGCAATGCCGCCAGAGCGGCCTGACCGGCCTGTCCGTCAATCGCTCGTCCGATCGGCACTGGCTGCTGCAAGGAAGGGTCGCCTAACCATGTCGTCATCGGTCAGCTTCGCCAAACTCCAGGCACTGGGCAATGACTTTGTGCTGGTCGACGCTCGCCAGCAGCGTTTCGATCCCGATCCGGAGCTGATCCGCGGGCTCGCCGACCGCCGCATGGGTATCGGATTTGACCAGTTGCTGATTCTTGAACCGCCAACCAGCGAACAAGCGCTGTGCAGCGTTCGAATTCGCAACAGCGACGGCAGCGCTGCCGAACAATGCGGCAACGGCATGCGAGCCATTGCCCTGTGGCTGAATGAACAGGGATTGTTGCACGATCATGGTCAGCTTGACACCGACGGTGGCCCGGTTGAAATCACATTCCAGGACTCACAGAACATCACCGCCTCGCTCGCTCCTCCCGTTTTCACGCCGCCCGACTCCAGTCCGCTGGCCAACGGCAGGCCGTGGCAGGAAGCCATCGACGGCGAGCGCTGTAACATCGACTACGTCGAGCTTGGCAACCCGCATCTGATCGTGGATCTGGCGCAGCCGCCGTCAGCATCGCTGGTGGCCGATGCCGGCGCGACCCTGACCCGTCATCCTGCGCTGAAGCACGGCGCCAATATCAATTTCGCCTTTGTGACCAGCCAATCCCACGTCGAGCTGTCGGTTTTCGAGCGCGGCGTCGGTCCGACGCCGGCCTGCGGAAGCGGTGCCTGTGCGACCGCCGTCAGCCTGATCCGGCGGGAACTCGTTCGTTCCCCGGTCATCATCGACCAGCCCGGCGGACGGCTTGTGATAGATTGGTCAGGTCGTGGCGCTCAGGTCCGGATGACCGGCCCCGCTCGCCATGTTTTTGACGGCCGCTTCGTACCGGGCCACTTTGCCCAACCGCAACCTTAGAATCCTGATGCAGATACGATTGATGAACAATGACTGACAAGAACGACGTCATAGCCTGGCTGACCGACAACCCTGACCTGTTCGTCCATCATCCGGAATTGCTCGACCGGCTGGATCTTCCGCATCAGAATGGCACCACCTCCCTGATCGAACGTCAGGTCGAGCGGCTGCGAGAAGAAAACCAGAAGCTGACCACGCAATTGAAGACCCTGGCGGGAATTGCGGGAGAAAACGAGCGCCTGATCAAGCGCCTGCATGAGTTGACCCTGTCGGTCATGAGTGCCGACACCGGGGCCAGTTTCATCGAGCAGCTTTTCGCCCGCCTGGGCGAGGACTTCCGGGCTGAACAGGTGACGTTGCACCTGACCAGGGCCCTGCCCGAGCTAGACAAGGTCACCGGGATCGAATTTCACCAGGACCCCCCCGAGTGGTTCCAGCGACTGATGGATCGAAAGCAGATCGAGTGCGGACGCCTGACCCGTGAAAAGCTCTCGATGCTGTTTGCCGATCAGGCCGGGCAGATTGCTTCGGCGGCCGTCGTTCCGATCTCGACCATGGGTGTGCTGGCCATCGGCGCAAGCGACAGCGATCGCTTTTATCCCGGTATGGGCACGCTGTTTCTCGAGTTGCTCGGGACAACCATTCGTCATCGACTCGACCGCCCGGAGGCCATCCATCGCAAGCGCGCCTGATCCGCATCCGGCAACGGAAATGGACCAGGCCGTTGCGGCCTTCCTGGGCCACGCACGCGACGAGCTGGGCATGAGCCCGGCCACCCTCGACGCCTACCGCCGCGACCTGATCGCGCTGACAGACTGGTGTCGTCGCCAGGACATCGACGACCCGGCGCGTCTTGACGAAGCAGCCGTTCGGTCATTCTCGGCAGCCGAACATCGACGCGGCCTGAGTCCGCGCAGCATCCAGCGCCGCCTGTCCGCACTGCGCCGATTCTTTCGCTATCTGCGCCGTGAAGGTGCCATCCGCAACGATCCCGCCCACGGCGTTCGCGCGCCAAAGGTCGCGCGCCGACTGCCGCGACCGCTGGACATCGAGCAGGTGCTGGCCCTGATCGACATTCCCGCCGACGATGAACTGGCCACGCGTGATCGGGCCATGCTGGAATTGTTCTACGCCTCGGGCCTGCGCGTCAGCGAACTTGCCGGATTGACCTGGGATCGACTCGACCTGGATGAGGGGCTGGTCCGGGTTCTGGGCAAAGGCCGACGTGAACGTCTGGTGCCGGTCGGCCGACATGCGTTGGCCGCACTCCAGCAATGGCGCCGGCAACATCTGACGATCGCCGGCCTCGACCAGCCCGGCGTGTTTGTCAGTCTGAAGGGCAAGCCGCTGGGCGTTCGAGCGATCCAGAAGCGGGTCGCCTACTGGTCCGAGCGCCAGGGGCTGGATCAACGCGTTCATCCGCATCAACTCAGGCATTCGTTCGCTTCACACATTCTGGAATCCTCCGGTGACCTGCGTGCGGTACAGGAACTACTGGGGCACGCGAATCTGTCAACCACCCAGATCTACACCCATCTGGACTTCCAGCACCTGGCCGAGGTCTACGACCAGACCCATCCGCGAGCGCGAAGCGCTGGCGCTGGGCGCGGAAAAGGGAAAAGGGAAAAAGGAAAACGGGAAAAGAACTCGGAGCCCGATTCCTGACCAACTCATCTTCTCCCCTTCTCCCCTTCTCCCCTTCTCCCCTTCTCCCCTTCTCCCCTTCTCCCCTTCTCCCCTTCTCCCCTTCTCCCCTTCTCCCCTTCTCCCCTTCTCCCCTTCTCCCCTTCTTTCCCTTTTCCCGTTCCCCTTTCCCCTTTTCCCGCCTCTGAACCGCCCCCATATAGCGATTTCACGCTTTGAATCAGGATTGGCATGGAACAGTATCGAGGCACAACCATTGTTTCGGTCCGGCGCGGCAACCAGGTCGTGATCGCCGGCGACGGCCAGGTCACACTGGGCAATACGATCATGAAATCCAACGCCCGCAAGGTGCGACGACTGTACAAGAACCAGGTCATCGCCGGTTTTGCCGGGGCGACAGCCGATGCCTTTACGCTGTTCGAGCGTTTTGAAACCAAGCTGGAGATGCACTCCGGCCATTTGACCCGCGCCGCGGTCGAACTGGCCAAGGACTGGCGCACTGATCGTTTGCTCAGGCGCCTTGAGGCCCTGCTGGCGGTCGCCAACCACGAAGCATCGCTGATCATTTCCGGCAATGGCGATGTCATCGAGCCCGAAGACGATCTGATCGCGATCGGTTCCGGCGGTCCGTTCGCCCAGGCCGCTGCCCGGAGTCTGCTGCGCCACACCGAGATGGATGCGGAAACCATCTGCCGCGAAGCGCTGACGATCGCGGGCGAAATCTGCATCTATACCAACCACAACTTTACTGTCGAAACGCTGACCACGGACTGAATACATGTCGCAAATGACCCCCCGGCAAATCGTCCAGGAACTGGACCGGCACATCATTGGCCAGGCCGCTGCCAAGCGCGCGGTCGCCATTGCGCTGCGCAATCGCTGGCGCCGCATGCAGGTGGACGAAAAACTGCGGCCGGAAATCACCCCCAAGAACATCCTGATGATCGGTCCGACCGGTGTCGGCAAGACCGAGATTGCCCGGCGCCTGGCGGCACTGGCGAGAGCCCCTTTCGTCAAGATCGAAGCGACCAAATTCACCGAAGTCGGTTACGTCGGCAAGGATGTGGAATCGATCATTCGCGACCTGGTTGAAACCGCGGTCAAGATGGCCCGGGAAGAAGCCATGACCAAGGTTCGCTCACGCGCTGAAGACGCGGCAATCGAACGGGTCGTGGATATCATGTTGCCGCGCCGCCAGTCCTCCGGCTTCAGCAACGCACCCGAGGAAGCCGACGACAGCCAGGCGGATACCCGCCGCAAGATCTTCAACAAGCTGGTCAACGGCGAATTCAATGAGCGCGAAATCGAGATCGACGTTTCCCAGAGCATGGGCGTGGAAATCATGGCGCCCCCCGGCATGGAGGAAATGACCAGCCAGCTTCAGCAAATGTTTTCCAGCATGTCCGGCGGCAAGAAGCAGAAGCGCAAGATGAAGGTCAAGGATGCCATTCCGGTTCTGATCGAGGAAGAGGCGGCGCGCTTGATCAATGACGAGGAAGTCAAGCAGACGGCCCTGGTCAATGCTTCCGAAAACGGCATCGTGTTCCTGGACGAGATCGACAAAGTCGCGCGTCGTTCCGACAGCGCCAGCTCCGGCGAAATTTCGCGCGAAGGCGTCCAGCGCGATCTGCTCCCCCTGGTTGAAGGCTGCACCGTCAACACCCGCTACGGCACCATCACCACCGACCATATCCTGTTCATTGCTTCCGGTGCGTTTCACGTTGCCAAGCCGTCTGACTTGGTACCCGAACTGCAGGGCCGCCTGCCGATCCGGGTGGAATTGCGGGCGCTGTCAGCCGAGGATTTCCAGCGAATCCTGACCGAGCCCGATGCGGCGCTGACTCGCCAGTACCAGGCTTTGCTGGCGACCGAAGGCGTCGATCTGAGCTTTTCCGACGATGCCATCAAACGGTTGGCAGAAATTGCTTTTTCGGTCAACGAGTCGACTGAAAACATCGGTGCAAGAAGGCTGCACACCGTTCTGGAACATTTGCTGGAGGAAATTTCCTACGCTGCACCTGACCGCTCCGGCGAAACGCTCGTCATCGATGCCGACTACGTCGACCAGCACCTCAAGGAGCTGGCTGGCAATGAGGACCTGAGCCGCTACATTCTCTGAATCGGCGGTATCGGTACAAGAGTGACAGGATTGCTGCCGGTCTTGCGTTGTTATGAAACTGTCACCGGTGAAGTAAACTTCCCGCGTTGGTTGCAGTCCTAATACTCAATGTCCGGAAAATGAACGTCTTATGTCCAAAGTCAGAAATTCCAGTCCGGCCATTGCCCTGAACGATGTCACCGTGACCCTGGGCGGCCGGGTCATTCTCGAGAACTTCAACCTGGAGATCCCGGCTGGCAAGGTCACCGCGATCATGGGTCCCAGCGGTTCCGGCAAGACCACCGTCATGCGTCTGATTACCGGGCAACTGCGACCTGACAAGGGAGAGGTCATGGTCAACGGAGAAGCGGTCCACACCCTGTCCAGCCGGGCGCTGAATCGCATGCGCAAGAATATCGGCGTGTTGCTGCAAAACGGTGCCTTGTTCACCGATCTGACCTGTTTCGACAATGTCGCTTTGCCATTGCGCGAACACACGGATCTGGCCGAATCCCTGATTCGCCGGGTTGTGCTGCTCAAGCTGCAGACCGTCGGGCTGCGCGGCGCGGCCCAGATGTTCCCGCGTGAACTCTCCGGTGGCATGAATCGTCGGGTTGCCATGGCCCGCGCGATGGCCCTGGATCCCGACATCATGCTATACGACGAGCCTTTTGCCGGTCTTGATCCGATTTCGCTGGGCGTTTCCCTGCGCCTGGTCAGAGAAAACAACCAGGCCCTGCATACCACCAGCGTCGTCATCACTCACGATGTCAATGAAATCGCCAGACTGGCCGACTATTGCTGCATTATTGCCGACCGCCAACTGATGGCTTCCGGGCCACCGCAGACACTGGATGACAGTCGTCAACCGCTGGTTCGCCAGTTTCTGGACGGCGAGCCGGATGGACCGGTGCCTTTTCACTATCCCGCCAATGACCTGTCCAGCGAGTTGCTGGAATCGGCAGCGAATCGATGAATACCCACGGTTCGACAGCCAACGCCTGGCTGAATCCCATTCGTGAACTCGGCCAGGTCGGTGTTTTTCTGATTACTGCAATATCGCGCATGCGCCTGACCCGGCTGCAACTGGCCGAAACGCTGCGCCAGGTCTACTTCGCCGGCGTTCGTTCGCTGGTGATCATCGTGACCGGGGGATTTTTTGTCGGCCTGGTGCTGACCCTGCAAACTTACGACACGCTGAGCCGGTTCGGGGCCGCCGATGCCGCCAGTACGGTTCTTGCCCTGTCCCTGTTTCGCGAACTGGGCCCGGTTCTGACGACCCTGTTGTTTGCCGGTCGCGCCGGCACCTCGATTACTGCAGAAATCGGCCTGATGCGTGCGACCGAGCAACTCGATGCCCTCGACCTGATGGCAATCGATCCGATGGAACGCATCGTCCAGCCGCGCCTGATTGCCGGGTTGATCGCGGTACCCGCACTGACCCTGATCTTCAATCTTTGCGCCATTCTTGGCGGCCTGATTTTTGCCGTATTCATGATGGGCAACGATTCGCTGACGTTCTGGGGCAACATGCAGTCGTCGGTGGAGCTGTGGCGCGACTTCGGCCATGGCATGTTCAAATCCATAGCTTTCGGGGCGCTGGCCTCATTGCTGGCGGTCTACTACGGCTGGACCGCCCGACCGACCGGCGAGGGAGTTGCTCTTGCTACCACCCAGACCGTGATCGCCACTGCCATTTCGGTTCTGATTCTCGACTTTGTCCTCTCGGCCTTCATGCTTTAGGCGAACTTCACCCATGAAATCATCCCACCAGATTGAACTGACGGCCGGCATCTTTCTGCTGCTGGCCATTGCCGCCCTGATCTTTCTTGCCGTCCAGGCCACGGACCGTGGCGTTGTATCCGGCGGGGGGTACGAGATCCGCGCAAGCTTCACCAATATTGGCGGTCTCAAGCCCCGAGCCAAGGTCGCGATGGGCGGAGTGACCATCGGCCAGGTTGAATCGATCAGCCTGGATCCCGACACCTTCGAGGCGCAGGTCACGATGCGCATCGCCGATCAGTTCAATGATTTGCCCGAAGATACATCGGCCTCGATTTTCACCGCCGGCATACTGGGTGACCAGTTCATCGGCCTGGAACCCGGCGGCTCACCCGAACCGCTTGTCGCGGGCGACCGAATCATGCTGACCAACTCTGCCCTTCAGCTTGAGCAGTTGATCAGTCGCTATATGTTCAATTCCGAAGGAGAGGAATAACATGTTGAAACTACTCGTCTGCAGTCTGGCATTGAGCCTCTCGGCACCGGTCTTTTCCAGCGATGACCCGGTTGCCCTGATCCGCGAATCCACGACGGAACTTTACTACCTGGTCGACGAAAACCGTTCCGAATATGAACGGGAGCCGGCGCTTCTGCAACAGAAACTGAAAGAAATTCTGGGGCCGCGGATGGACCATCTGTACTCGGCCAGACTGGTGCTGGGCCGTCACGGTCGACCGCTTGAGCGAGAACAAATCGAGGCATTTTCCGATGCATTGACAGAGGTCCTGCTGCGTCGCTATGCCAGTGGATTACTGGAATTCAGGAGTCCTGATCAAGTCGAGGTTCTTCCACTGGCCGGGGAGAATACCGACCGCATGACCCGGGTTCGCACACGCATTGAGCTGGACTCCGGGAATCGCGCACCGGTTGACTACATTCTGCGTCGCCGCGATGGCCAGTGGCTGGTCTTCGACGTGATTGTCGAAGGCATCTCCTATGTATCGACCTTGCGCAATCAGATCAACGAAGAAATCCGCCGCGATGGCTTCGACAGCATGATGGAACGACTGCAGCGCGGCGAACTGGAAATCGAGGTTGACGCCAGTGACAGCGCCGGATGACACCATTTTCCATCTGAAAGGTGATCTGACGGCCACGCAAGTCGCCGTCATTCATCGTCATGCCCGTTCAGCCTGCAGCAATGGTCAGATCCCGGAGCGAATCGATCTGGGCAAGGTGACGCGGACCGATTCCAGCGCTCTGGGTCTTCTGCTGGAATGGCAATCCTGCGCCCACCGGCATGGCCGCTCGATCGAGTTTGCCAACCCACCCGAAGGTCTGCAAGTACTGGCTGGACTGAGCCAGATCGATGAGCTGCTGGGCTGGAGTGCGGGGCTGAAAAGTAACGAATCCAAGGACATGCAATGAGAAGACTGTCAATTGTATTGATTGCCCTGCTGCTGACTGCCTGCGCCACGACCGCAGCGCCTCCCGAAGAACGTCATCCGGACGACCCTTGGGAGCCGTGGAACCGCTCGGTATATTCATTCAACAGCAGCGTCGACAAGGCTGTCTTGCGTCCGGTCGCCGTCGGCTACACCAAGGTTACTCCGCGGCCGGTACGAACCGGGGTAAGCAATTTCTTTCGCAACCTGCGATCACCGATCATCATGGCCAACATGATGCTCCAGGGACGGGGCGGTGATCTTGAGCAGGAGTTCCAGCGCTTTTTCACCAACACCGTTTACGGCATTGGCGGATTGTTCGACGTGGCTGGCGCCGGCGACATCGAAGACAACGACGCCGACCTGGGTCAGACCCTGGCAGGCTGGGGCTGGGAAGAATCCCGCTTTGTCATCCTGCCGCTGCTCGGTCCGTCCACGGTCCGCGACACGGTCGGCCGGATTGGCGATGGTGCCGCCGATGAGCCCTGGCGGCTGGCGTATCACAGGGGCGGTTTCGGCTTGCTGGCATTGCGCATTGTCGACGGGCGTGTGGGCTTGTTTCCGCTGGATGACGAGCTGGCGGCTGCTTACGATGAATACATTCTTGTCCGCGACGGCTGGCTGCAGCGACGCAACTATTTCATTCATGGTGCCCAGACCGAGACGCCTGACTATGAAGCCTGGCTGGATGACGATTGGGATGACAATCGGGAAGAGTGGGAATAGCCCTCAATCGGTCCGTTTTGCGTCAATCCGGCGATTTGGCTTGAAAGGCTTGGAGACACGCGCTAGTCTATCCTTTATCTCTTGATCGCGATGAAAGGATATTGTCATCAATCTCGACCTGATCAGCCGCCATTGCGGGCTGCTTGGCGACGCAACCCGGTTGCGTCTGCTGGCTTTGCTCGACCGTGAAGAACTGACCGTCGCCGAACTGGCGCAGATCACCCGTCTGGCCCAACCGCGGGTATCAACCCATCTGGCCCGCTTGCGCGAAGCTGGGATGGTTTCCGACCGACGCGAAGGCGTTTCGGTTTACTACCGTATCCAGATCAATGCCGGAGACGGAGGCTTGCCCGAGCTGTGGCAACTGCTCAAGGGCAATATGGACGATGCGGTCGTGCAGGCGGATTCCAACCGCCTGATCGAGGTGCTTGATCAGCGCGCCCAGGGCCGAAACTGGCCGGACGCCGTTGCCGGCGACATGGAGCGGCACTACTCACCAGGCCGAACCTGGGAAGCGACGGCCAGAGCGCTGGTCCGTCTGACCGAGCTGGGACGCGTGCTCGACATCGCCTCCGGCGATGGCGTCATGGGCGAACTGCTGGCCAGTCAGTCCGAGCGCATCGATTGCGTCGATCTGTCGGCCCGGGTCGTTGAAGCCGGCAAGGCCCGGGTTGAACCGTTCGAACACGTGCATTTTCACCAGGGTGACATGCAGGCCCTGCCTTTCAAAGACAATGCCTTCGACACGGTCCTGATGCTGCATGCGCTCACCTACAGTCCGAAACCCGAGCAGGCCATGACCGAGGCCGCCAGAGTCCTCGCCCCCGGTGGCCGACTCCTCGGGGCCACGCTTGAAAAGCACCGTTACCAGAACGAAGTACGCGCCTACGGCCACGTCAATGCCGGGTTCACGCCGCGCCAGATTGCCGGGTTGTGCGCCAGGGCCGGACTCGACGTCCGCTTTTGCGACATCACCTCGATCGAGCGCAAGACTCCCAACTTCAAGATTCTCACTTTTGTGGCAACGAAATCATGACTGAACTCAAATGGCACGATCCCGACCGCGTCGAACAATTGTTTGCCGCATTGAACGAGCGCATCCTGATCCTGGATGGTGCCATGGGCACAATGATCCAGCAGGCCGGGCTTGATGAATCGGACTATCGAGGCGAACGTTTTGCCGACCACTCCGACGACCTCAAGGGCAACAACGATCTGCTGAGCTTGACCCGGCCTGAGCTGATTACCGATATTCACCGGCAGTTTCTCGACGCCGGCTGCGATCTTGTCGAGACCAATACCTTCAATGCCAACCGCATCAGCCAGGCCGACTACGCGCTGGAGGAGTTATCCGGGGAAATCAACCTGAAGGCGGCCGAAATCGCGCGCAAGGTCTGTCGTGAGGTAGAGGCAGACGACCCGGACAAGCCGCGCTTCGTCGTGGGCGTAGTCGGCCCGACCAACCGCACGGCCTCGATATCACCCGATGTCTCAAGCCCGGGCTATCGAAATATCGACTTTGCCACGCTGGTGGAAGCCTACCGTGAAGCCGTCGCCGGCCTGCTCGACGGCGGCGCCGATCTGATCATGATCGAAACCGTATTCGACACCCTCAACGCCAAGGCCGCGATTTTTGCCGTCGAAGAAGAATATGAAGCCCGCCAGGAGCGCTGGCCATTGATCGTCTCTGGCACCATCACCGACGCCAGCGGACGGACCTTGTCCGGCCAGACACCGGAAGCGTTCTACTACTCGATTGCGCATGCCCGGCCCATGGCGGTCGGATTCAACTGCGCCCTCGGGGCCGACCAGCTCAAGAGTCATGTCAAGGCCTTGAGCAAAATCGCCGACTGCCTGGTAACGGCCCACCCGAATGCCGGACTGCCCAACGAGTTCGGCGAATACGAGGAATCGCCCGAGCAAATGGCGAGCATCATCGAATCGTATGCCAGCGAAGGCCTGGTGAATATCATCGGCGGCTGCTGCGGCACCACGCCGGATCACTTGCGCGCCATCGCCAAGGCAGTCCGATCTGCTGCACCTCGCGCCTTTGCCCTGAAAGCGGCAGCCTGATCGCTTCAATCCCTGAATTCAATCTATGAGTACTGACCAGAAACCTCGCTACACCCGTCTTAGTGGTCTCGAACCACTGGTGATCACACCCGATATCAACTTCGTCAATATCGGTGAGCGCACCAATGTGACCGGTTCGGCCCGATTCAAGCGCCTGATCATGGACGACAACTACGACGAAGCCGTCGAAGTCGCCCTGCAGCAGGTCGAAAACGGTGCCCAGATCATTGATGTGAACATGGACGAAGGCATGCTCGACTCCGAGGAGGCCATGGTCACGTTTCTCAACCTGATCGCGGCCGAACCGGACATTGCACGCGTACCGGTGATGATCGATTCGAGCAAGTTCAACGTGATCGAAGCCGGTCTGCGCTGTCTTCAGGGCAAGGGCGTGGTCAATTCGATCAGCCTCAAGGAAGGCGAGCAAGCGTTTCTGGACCAGGCGCGACGAATCCGCCGCTACGGTGCCGCCGTTGTTGTCATGGCCTTTGACGAAACCGGCCAGGCCGACAGCGCCGAACGCATGGTCGAGTGCCTCTCGCGGGCTTACAAAATTTTGACCGAGCAGGCCGGTTACCTGCCCGAAGACATCATCTTCGATCCCAACATCTTTCCGGTCGCAACCGGCATGGACGAGCACAACAACTACTCCATGGAATTCATCAACGCCACGCGCGAACTCAAGAAGCTGTTCCCGCACTGCCATATCTCCGGCGGCGTTTCCAACATGTCTTTCTCATTCCGCGGCAACAACCCGGTCCGCGAAGCGATGCATTCGGTATTTCTTTACCACGCCACGAAAGCCGGCATGGATATGGGCATCGTCAATGCCGGTCAGCTCGAGGTCTACGACGACATCGATCCCGAACTGCGCGAGCTGGTAGAGGATGTCGTGCTCAATCGACGCGATGATGCCACCGAACGACTTCTGGAGGCCGCCGACAAGTACAAGGGCGAAGGCAAGAAGCAGGAAAAGGATGAAGCCTGGCGCGAAAAGCCGGTGGCCGAACGGCTGAAATACTCACTGGTCAAGGGAATCGACAAGTACGTCGTCGAAGATACCGAGGAGGCCCGCCAGGCGCATGCCAGTTCGCTCGAGGTCATTGAGGGCCCGCTGATGGATGGCATGAACTATGTCGGCGACCTGTTCGGCGATGGCAGGATGTTCCTGCCCCAGGTGGTCAAATCGGCACGGGTCATGAAGAAAGCGGTGGCCCACCTGGTGCCCTACCTTGAGAAAGAGAAAAAGGTTGGCGAAAAGAAGGGAAAGGTGCTGATGGCCACGGTCAAGGGCGATGTTCATGATATCGGCAAGAACATCGTTGGCGTGGTGCTGGCCTGCAACGGCTTCGACGTGCATGACCTGGGCGTCATGGTACCTGCCGAAAAGATTCTCGACGAGGCGGTCAAGGAAGATGTGGATCTGGTCGGCCTGTCGGGCCTGATCACGCCCTCGCTGGATGAAATGGTCAGCGTTGCCGAAGCGATGCAGAAGCGCGGCATGAAACTGCCCCTGCTGATTGGTGGCGCCACCACCTCGCGAGCCCACACTGCTCTCAAGATTGATCCGGCTTACGACGCACCGGTCTGCTGGGTCAAGGATGCCTCTCGCTCGGTCGACGTGGTGCGCAAGCTGGCCAGCAAGAAAAACCGCGATGAATATGCCGCCGCAATTGCCGATGATTATGTGGAAATCCGCGAGCGCCACGCCAGTCGCAAATCACGCAAACCCCTGATCTCGATTGATCAGGCACGCGACAAGGCCTGGAAATCCGAGAACACGGACTGGTCGCCGGAAAAACCGCTCAAGCCCGGCTTGACGGTGATTGATGACTGGCCGCTGGATGAACTGGTTGATGTGATCGACTGGACCCCGTTCTTCCAGACCTGGGAATTGGCGGGTAGATATCCCGACATTCTCGAAGATGAGGTGGTCGGAGAAGCCGCCACCAGTCTGTTCAACGACGCCCAGGACATGCTCAAGAAGATTGTGGAGGAAAAATGGTTGACGGCCAAGGCAGTTTGCGCCCTGCTGCCGGCGGCCAGTGATGGTGACGACATTCTGCTGTATACCGACGATGAGCGAAAAGAGGTACTGGAAAGGCTGGTCTGTCTGCGCCAGCAGTCCGACAAGCCTTCAGCCAACCTGTGCCTGTCCGATTTTGTCGCCTCCGCCGATTCCGGCACCAGGGACTACGCCGGACTGTTCGCTGTAACAACCGGCCATGGAATCGAACAAGCCAAGAAAAACCTGCCCGAGAACGACGACTATTCCGGCATTCTTCTGCAGGCCCTGGCCGACCGGCTCGCTGAAGCGCTGGCCGAAGCCTTGCACGCCAAGGTGCGCCGCGAGCTCTGGGGCTATGCGCCGGACGAGGCGCTGAGCAACCACGACCTGGTCAAGGAAAAGTATCGCGGCATTCGGCCGGCACCAGGCTACCCGGCCTGCCCCGACCATAGCGAAAAGGAGAAGATTTTCAAGCTACTGGATGCGCCCGGCAATATCGGAGTGGAGTTGACCGATTCTTTCGCCATGCATCCGGCGGCAGCGGTCAGTGGCTACTATATCGGCCACCCAGAGAGCAAGTATTTTGTCGTCGGCAAACTGGGCAAGGATCAGGTCAAGGATTACGCCCGACGAAAGAACATTTCGCTCGACCAGGCTGAAAAATTTCTCCGGCCAAACCTGGAGTACTAGGGAACCTCTGAACAAGTCTACGCGGAGCGCGTTTCCGTCGGAGAAGCCGCAGATCGTGCGGTGCGACACGAGTGACAGTAGCCGTAGCGCCGTTCTGCAGGCAGGTACGGTTTGCCCGCAGGGCAAGAAGTGCCTGCCGGAAGAACGACCAGCGCGTTACGACCGAGTGGCGCAACGCGCGAGATGCGGCTTCTCCGGCGAAACCCTTACGGGACGGGCCTTTGCGGGGCCTCCGCCTCGTTTGGGCTCGCTCATTTGGAATGACCAAACCACGCTCGCCCAAGCCAAGCCGGAGCCTCCCGCAAAGGCGCCGTCGCGCCCGTGTAGACTTGTTCAGAGGTTCCCTAGGTGTGATCTCTTAGCAGATTGTCCACACTGACAGGTGGATATTTGGTGGCCAGCGGCGAGTGGTGCTGTCGGGAGGGGCGGGCTGGCCGGGGCGCGGAAGCGGCTTCACAGTCAATCGCATCTTTCGGACCGCACTGGCCTTGCAAGAAGTCTGAAAACCAGCCCAACTTCACCAGAACCTGGTCGTTGGCACCCAGCGCCAGGAACCCCGTCGATTCGAGCAAGCCGATCGTCCCGGCCAGCCCGAACCGCCCGGCAGTACCCGATGCTCGATGCCCACTACACTGCGTGCTTTGCAGGAGAACATGACTTTCATCTTTGGTGTGGAGCAATTCTGAAATTCGCTGGAAGTTGCTGTAATGACAGTCGATGACTACCAGATCAGATCGTCTGGAACTGGCGGGTAATGAGAGCCGTCGTCCTCGGGTTCGGTGGCCTTGAGGTCCGGTACCAGGTCAGGAGCGACATCCCGGAAGGCGGCAAGCGTTTCGAGGCTGACCAGCAGGTAGGAACCGCGCAGACTGACCACCCCGAGCTGACCGGCGTTGAGCTGGTCTCGCTGTTCCGGGGAGCACAACACGCGACGAATTCGGCCCAGATGCTCGAAATACCGGGGCATTTCGGCATCCTTGCGATTGAGGGTCTTGCCATCGATGATCTGATCAAGCTGCTGATTGCGCTTGCGGCGGGCTTCCTGAGCTGCGACCTTGGCCTGCTTTTTAGCTTCGCGTTCCTGTTTTTCGGCCTGTTGCCTGGCCTGGTAAGCGCGCGCGAGATCGGATGATTCCGACGAAGTCTTTTTCGGCTTTTGCTTGCCAGTAGTCCGAGACTTGCTGTGCGCCTTGCTCCCGGACCGTGAACTACCCGCGTCGGGACGTTCCCGACGCGGTGGTTTCCTGGCCTGGGATTCATCCGCCAGCCCTGACTTGAGCAGGGCATCCTGCAGTGAACCCATTTTTTGTTAATCCTGAGGTTCGTCTTCGCCGCTGTCGGCAATTTCGATCAGCTCGACTTCAAAGATCAGCGTGCTGTTCGGACCAATCGGACCAGGACGTCCCTGCTCGCCATAGGCAAGATCGGCGGGAATGAAGAATTCGTACTTGGCACCCTCATTCATCAGCTGCACACCTTCGGTCCAGCCCGGAATGACCTGGTTCAGCGCAAACGTGGCTGGCTCACCGCGAGCATAGGAGCTGTCGAACTCGGTGCCGTTAAGCAAGGTGCCACGATAATGAACAGTTACCTGGTCTGTCGCGACCGGGCTGGCACCCTCACCTTCTTCGATCACACGATACTGCAGGCCGGATTCGGTCTGAGTTACGTCCTCGCGCTCGGCATTCTGGGCCAGGAAGGCCTGACCTTCTTCAAGATTGGTTTCGGCATCGCGAGAGCGCTCTTCTTCCAGCTCCTGCTGACGACGCTGCATGAACTTGTCACGCTCGGCAAGAGCTTCTTCAGTCGTCAGTCGCGTTTCCTCGCCCAGATAAGACGCCCGAAGCGCTTCGATCAGCAGATCGAGGTCCAGATCCATGCCCTGTTCGGACAGCGAATTGCCAATATCCATGCCGACCGTGTAGCTGAGTCGGTCGGTGTCGGATTCAAGCTCCTGGGACAAGACCGGAGCGCTGGTTACAGATGCCGCCACAAGGGCAGCCATCAAAGGAATAGTTCGCATGAGAATTGTTCTCCTGAGGGATCGATGAATGAATTTGCATGGCTACGACCACTGCCCCCCGCCAATGGTTCAACGCCGCAGATTCTACCAGAACCACCGGCCCGGTTCAGCGGCTTCCATCGAGTCTTTGAATGCTGGAGGTCGAATTGCTGAAAAAAAACCTTGACTCTGTTCTGGTGTTCTACTAGACTAATACACCAACACGATCACTCCCGGAGAACGACCATGCTCCCTATCGTCAAACGCAAAACGCTGGAAATACCGCACACCCTGGCAGCGCTGGCCGCTGCGATCTGTCTGGTGATTGCTTTTGCAACCGATTTTACCGCTCGCGAGGAAACGCTGCGGGCCGGGATCGATCAGTCCGATAATGTGGAATTGATCGCGCGCCATGCCGGCAAGGCAGCGGACGAGAACACTCCGCGTAGCGACACGCCGCGCCGAGGAACCGGCGAAGGTGCGGCACCTTCCAGCGTGTCCTCGGGCCTTCTGAACTGGTTCGGGTTGCCGTTACAGGGGCGCTGATGAGCACCCATTGGGACGACAACCAGCCCATCTACTGGCAGCTGCGGGAGAAAACCGTTGCAGCCATACTTGATGGCACATTGGCCGAAGGCCAGCCATTGCCGTCAGTGCGCCAGGTCGCGGTCGATTTTCAGATCAACCCGCTGACCGTTTCCAAGGCGTACCAGTCACTGGTTGAAGATGACCTGGTTGCAAAACGCCGCGGTGTCGGCATGTTCGTGCGCGAAGGTGCACGTCGCCAGCTACTGGCGAGCGAGCGCGATAAATTTCTTAATGAAGAGTGGCCGCGTCTGGCGGCCCGGATCGATCAGCTTGGGCTGAAGCTGGAAGATCTTGTGCAACCCGCCCAGTCAAAGGATGACTGACATTCATGACCGCAACTATAAGAGCTAGAAACCTGAGCCGTCGTTTCGGCCAGACACGCGCCCTCGACGGCATTGATCTGGATATCCCGTCCGGGAGAATCGTCGGCCTTATTGGCCCCAACGGTGCCGGCAAGACCACCGCATTGAAAGCCATCCTGGGGCTGGGGCGCTACGACGGGGAACTGGAGGTGCTCGGGCTTGACCCGTCGAAGTCGCGTGACCGGCTGATGCAGGATGTCTGTTTTATCGCCGATGTGGCAGTGCTGCCGCGCTGGGCCCGGGTCAAACACGTGATCGAATTGACCGAGCGCCTGCACCCCAGATTTTCGCGCGAGCGCTGCATGCACTACCTGAAAAACACCAAGGTGCGCCAGGACGCCAAGGTCAAGGCACTTTCCAAAGGTATGGTGGTTCAGCTGCATCTTGCCCTGGTCATGGCCATCGATGCCAAGCTGCTGGTACTGGATGAGCCCACCCTGGGCCTGGACATCCTGTTCCGCAAACGCTTTTATTCGAATCTGCTCAACGAGTACTTCGATGAAGAACGCACCATTGTCATCACCACCCACCAGGTTGAAGAGGTCGAGCATATCCTGACTGATCTGATTTTCATCAAGGACGGCAAACTGATCCTCAACAGCACCATGGACGATGTTCACGAGCGTTACACCGAGGTCATGGTCAAGCCGGACCAGGTGGCAATGGCGCGGGAACTCAAACCGATTCACGAACGGGTGCTGTTCGGACGCCACATTCTCCTGTTTGACCAGACTGACAGCAGTCGCCTGCGCGAATTGGGGGAGATCCACAAGCCCAGTGTGGCCGACCTGTTTGTTGCATTGATGGGAGATGAAGAATCGCACGTCGAAGCCACGGAGGAAGCCGCATGAATACCCTTTCTGTCAAACCTCTACTGGCCCTGATGCGCAGGGAATTGCTGGAAAGCCCGGTGGCGTTCAAATGGACCCCGCTGGCCATCGGCGGCTTCATCGTTTTCCTGGCGATTTTCACGCTGATCATCGGAGCCCGCTTTGATGCCGATATGGCTTTTACATCGGATGCCCTGAGAATATTCTCGGAGCAAAGCTACGATGAACGACGTCTGGCCGTAACGGGCGCTCTTTTCGCGATCTCCACGCTGTTTTTTCAGCTGATGCTGCTGATCATCCTGTTTTATCTGGCAGGTTGTCTGTACGATGATCGACGTGATCGTTCCATTCTGTTCTGGAAATCACTACCGGTTTCCGACAGCATGACCGTGGCATCGAAGGTCCTGACTGCTTGCGTTCTGATCCCGGCCATGTTTATGGCTGCCATCATCCTGACCCAGCTGGCTCTGCTGCTGATTGCCAGCGTTTACGCGATGATGGCCGGAATCAATCCATTGACGGCGTTATGGCTGCCGGCCAGCTTGCCAAAGCTCTGGACCGTCATGGCACTGGGTCTTCTCATTCAGGCGTTGTGGCTGTTGCCCGTTTACGGCTGGTTGACTTTTTGCTCATCATGGGCACCCCGTCTGCCTATCTTGATTGCCATCGGCATTCCAGCTGCCATTGCCTTGATCCAGCATAGCTGGACCCTGGCGACCAGCTTCACACTGCCGGTCAACAACGTGGGATTGATCATTCTCAAACGTCTGGGCAGCGGCGTCTTGCCTGGCAATATCAACATCCAGCTGGATGGCGACAGTTTCAATGACATGGAATTCGGTGAGGATTTGTACATGAGCTTCTCCACCCTCGGGGAGCAACTTCTCAAGTCAGAACTCTGGTTCGGCCTGTTGATTGCACTGGTCTTTCTGACCGGAGCGGTGTGGTTTCGCCGGCGCGCGACAGACAACTAAGTGTGATCTCTCAGTAGGTTGTCCACACCAAAGATAAAAACGTTCAAGTGTGTGGAATTGGAGATGTAGAGGTCATCGAGCATCGGGTACTGCCGGGTGGTTCGGGCTGGCCGGGACGATCGGCTTTTTGTGAGGCGGCCAGTTATATGGAGCCGGGTGCCAACGAAGAAGCAGCGATGATGATGGCCCCGTTTCAAGGCTTACTGAAAATCTCGTGGACTCTGAAAAATGCTGTTGGCATGCAAGCCGCTTCCGCGCCCCGGCCAGCCCGCCCCTCCCGACAGGCCCCGTCGTGACGGTATTGCGGCTTTCGCGTGAGCGAATGAAGCGATGCCGTCTGGACGGATCAGGCCGTACCCAATGCAGCAGATTTTGGGTTTGGAAAAGGCAAAACCCAGCCCCTTGCAACCCTCTGACAACGGGGAGTGGTGTTGTCTGATGGCGAGCCGAGGGTCACGGAGGCAGGCAAGAAAGTTTCAGCATCTTTGCTGAACCACATCTTCAAGAAGGGGCCTTTGAGGCTTCAGCATTCAGATTACGAGTCGGGGGCAACCAGGCTCCACTGCAGCCGAATCAATCAACTTTGGCGTTCTGGCCCTCGGCTCGCCAGCAGATGGCACCACTCGCCGCTTGCCACCAAATATCCAGCCTGCTCATGTGGACAACCTACTGAGATTGCACAACTAAGGAACCTCTGAACAAGTACGCGGGCGTAGACTTGTTCAGAGGTTCCTAACCTGTCTCCCCTCCCGCGAGAGGGGAGATTCGGCCCGTCTTTTATCACCTGCTCGTTCGCGCTATCATTGGAGGGTTGCCTGGGGTCGGCTAACGAATCCAGCATTGTGAGTAGGGGAAGGTCATGAACGATGCCGCGACTACGGCTGCCAGCTTCGACGTTTACGAGCATATCCGCCAGTACAACCAGCTGGTCGGCACCGATATCAGTTTTGCTTTTCAGACCATTATCGATGCATCGGAATTCGATGTCATCGGGTTCGAGGCGCTGGTCCGGGGCATTCGCAACGAACCGGCATCGCTGGTGATGAGCAGGGTCGGTCATGATCAGCGATTTGCCTTCGACCAGGCCTGCCGGATTCGGGCCATTGAAGCAGCCGCCGATTTCGAGATCGATGCCGACCTGCACCTCAACTGCACCGATATCAAGGCAGGAAACGTTGAACTGGTTGTCGAAGTGGCCAGGCACCTGGCCAAGCGGCACAAGATTGAATTCGACCGGATCGTGCTTGAACTGAACAATCTGAATGCCATCGGCGGTGCTGAACCGCTCGTCAGGGTGCGTCAAACCATTCGTGATGCCGGATTTCGGGTCCTCGCGGACAATTTCGGCCAGCGTGATGCCGATCTTCGCCCGATCGCGCTGTTCAAACCGGATCTGGTCAAACTTGATCATCGTCTGGTTCAGGGTATTCACGAAAAGCCCGAAGCACAAGCCATGGCCAGTGGCGTCATTGCGTTGTGCCAGTCCTTGTCCATTGACCTGATCGCCAGCGGCGTGGAATCGGCCGAGGAATTCCGCTGGCTGCAGGACGCCGGCATCAATCTTTTTCAGGGATATTTCTTCGCCCAGCCTGGCATGGGATCGAACTGAATGTTGCAATAGAACCCTATCCATGACTTCTGGCCTATGAGCCATCACAGGGTCTGGGTTATGGTTTTGCACTCTTGTCACCCCGATCCGGAGATTCAATTTGCGACTGATTGCCCTTGCGCTGCTTCTCAGCGGCACAACCCTGGCTGCGGATCTCCGCCAGCCGACCCCCGACGTCTTTGCTTTGACAGGCGTTCGCGTGGTCACCGAGCCTGGCCGCACGCTGGACGCAGCGACCATTGTGATCCGGGACGGCATCATCGAAGCCGTTGGCCAGGATATCGATCCTCCTTCCGATGCACGCCTGATTGAATTCGAACGTGAAGCCGACCAGGACCCGATCACCGTGTATCCGGGACTGATCGAAGCCTATCTTCCAATCACCAGCTCCGGCGAAGAGTCCGATGACGACGAGTCGACAGCCAGTCCGGAGGGTCGGCACGAATTGATTCACCCGGATCGACGTCTGCGCGCCCAGGACTGGCCGGGCGATCAACTGGCCGCCCTGCGTGAAGCGGGGTTCACGACCGCCGTGATGGCGCCCGCAGACGGCCTGATTCGCGGCCAGGGCCTGGTCGCCAACATCGGTGACGGTGAGCTCAGTCACAACCTGCTGATGGCCAGCTTCGCTCATTACGCTGCCTTTGACGCACGCATCCGGGGACGACGCTTTCCCAACTCGTTGATGGGCGCGGTCGCGCTGGTTCGCCAGACCCTGGATGACGCCACCTGGCAACAGCAGGCCCGGGCCGCCTGGCAGCGCAATCCTGCTCAGGCACGACCGCAGTGGCTGGAAGGACTGGACGAACTGGCCCCGGTCGTCGCCGGCAACACGCCGCTGGTTTTTCACGCCAGCGACCTGACCGACACCCTGCGCATCCTGGAATTCACCCGCGACCGGCAGCTCGACCTGGTTGTGATCGGCCACGGTGAGGAGTACCGCCGAATGGACAGTCTTTCAGAACGACCGGTTCGTCACATCCTGCCATTGAACTTTCCCGAGCCGCCCGATGCCCGCGACGAGAATGATCGCAACGTGTCGCTGGAAGCGCTGCGCCACTGGAAGAACGCACCGGGCAATCCGGCACAGCTGGCCGATGCCGACATTCCGCTGATGTTTACCAGCCTTGGCCTGTCCCAACCCAAGCAGATTTTCAAGCAGCTGGCGCGCGCCATCGAGGCCGGCCTGAGCGCCGATCAGGCGCTGGCAGCACTGACCACCGAACCCGCCGCCTGGCTGGGGCTGGAGGATCGTGCCGGTCGAATCCGGCCCGGTTACATGGCCAACCTGATCATCGTGGAGGGCGATCTGATGGTTGAGAGCCCCTCCATCAATGCCGTCTGGATCGATGGACGTGAGCACGTCCTGACTGCACTGGTTCCGCCTGCTGTCGATCCGGCCGGCACCTGGTCGCTGACGCTTGGTCTTGGCAGCATGGGCGACATGGAAGCCGTCATGGTCCTGACCGGGCCGCCGACGGGCATGTCCGGCACACTGTCGGTCATGGGTAATGAATCTCCGTTCACCGACGTCAAGGTCAGCGGCGAGGAAGTAATTGCCAGCATGGATGCCAGTCGCTTCGGCGGCTCCGGTACAGTCACCATGCGATTGCAGATCGATGGTGATCGCGCCCGCGGCAATGGCAATGGCCCTTATGGAGAATTCACGGTTCGCGGCCAGCGAACCGGAACCCCAGATACCCCGGAGGTGCTGTAATGATTCGCCTCAACCTGACTTCTCTGATCCTGGTGGGATTGATTGCCCAGACCGGCGTTGCCTTTGCCGACTGGACTCCCGACATCGAAGCATGGAACAGTCCGCCCCCGGAGCGACCCGCGGCGGTCATCATCCGCAATGCAACGATCTGGACGGCCACCGATGGCGGCATTCTTGAAAACGCCGATCTGGTGATCCGAAACGGCCGAATCAGTGCTGTCGGCCAGGACCTTTCCGCGCCGAGCAGAAGCCTGGAGCTTGACGGGACCGGGCTGCATATCACGCCCGGCATCATTGATGCCCACTCGCATGCCGCGATTGTCGGCGGCGTCAACGAAGCCTCGCGAATCAGCACCGCCGACGTCAGAATCCGCGACGTGATCGATCCAGAATCGATCAACATCTATCGTCAGCTGGCCGGGGGTGTGACCACCATCAATCTGCTGCACGGTTCGGCCAACGCCATTGGCGGACAGATGTCGGTGATCAAGATGCGCTGGGGGGCGGAACCGGCCGACCTCGTTTTTGACGCGGCACCGGAAGGCATCAAGTTCGCCCTGGGTGAGAACCCCAAGCAAAGCAATTGGCAAAATGACGAGCCGCGCTACCCGCAGACCCGTCAAGGGGTGATGCAGATCATCCAGGAGAAGTTTCAGCAGGCCGCCGAATATCAGGATTCGATTGACAATGCGCCTCGTGGCCGGTCCGGCCGGGACCGGGTTCCGCCCCGACCCGATCACGAACTGGCCGCCATCGCCGAGATTCTGCGCGGCGAGCGGGATATCCATTCCCACGCCTATCGAGCCGACGAGATGCTGGCGCTGATGCGGGTGGCCGAGCAGTTCAATATCGTCGTCAAGACCTTTCAGCATGTGCTGGAAGGCTACAAGATCGCTCCGCAGATGGCCGAACACGGTGTCGGTGGATCGACCTTCATTGACTGGTGGGCTTTCAAATTCGAAGCCATCGACGCGATCGGCTTCAATCCGGCGCTGATGGACCAGGCCGGCGTACTGACCGGACTGCATTCCGACAACCCGGAACTGGCCCGTCGCATGAACCTCGAAGCCGCCAAGGCCGTACGCTACGGCAATGTAGACCCGCACGACGCACTGCGCATGATCACTTCCGGACCGGCCGCCCAACTGGGCATTGGAGAGCGCACCGGCAGTCTGGCCGAGGGCATGGACGCCGACCTGGTGATCTGGAACGGCCATCCGTTGTCGGTTTACTCGCGCGTCGAGCAGACCTGGGTTGACGGTCGCCGTTATTTCGATCGCCAGGCCGATATGGCAATGCGTGAGCGCCTTGACGCCGAACGTGCCGAGCTGCTGGCCCTGGTGCTCGACAGTCAGGAAGAAGACGCTGTCGATGAGGACAATGAAGATGCCCCGCAAGAGGAATTCGAGCCGGGCGAACACGCGCATATTCACAGCTTCGCCGCTCACCTGATCGGCTACCGCACATCAGAACTGGATCACGATGAATACTGTATTTTCCATGCTGAATAAACTCACTGCCCTGGCCCTGTCCTCGCTGCTGCTGGTTTCGGCAGCCAATGCGGATCTGATTGCCCTGACCGGAGCCACGGTACATCCGGTCAGCAGCGATCCGATCGAGGGCACGGTCCTGCTCCGGGATGGTCTTGTCGAGGCCGTCGGAACTGATGTCGCCATTCCTGATGATGCCACCGTCATCGATCTGGCGGGATTGCACCTTTACCCCGGCTTTGTTCATCCGGCCACCCAGCTTGGACTGACCGAGATCAGCAGCGTTGCCGGCACCGTTGACACCGCCGAAATGGGAGCGATCAACGCTGCGATCCGGGCCGAAGTGGCGATCAATCATGACTCCCGGCTGCTGCCGGCCAGCATTGCCGGTGGCATTCTCAGTGCCCATGTCATGCCCGACGGCGGACTGATCCAGGGAACCTCGGCCGTCATTCGACTGGATGGCTGGAGCTGGGAGGAGATGGTGATCGCCTCGCCTACCGGCATGCACCTGGCCTTTCCGTCCGCCGCGGTGGACGATGAAGACAACGAAGATCTGAAGCGCATCGAGCGGGTGCTGGACCAGGCGCGCCACTATCAACGCGCAGTGGCTGCCGCTGAAAACGACGATGCCCCCAGCCCGGCTCGCAACGATCAACTCGCCGCACTGGGTCCGGTACTGAACGGCGAGATGCCGTTGTTCATCAAGGTCAATCGCTACGATGTGATGGAAAAGGCGCTGGATTGGGCGCAGGAGCAGGGCTTTGAGCGCATTGTGCTGATGGCCAACCCGGATGTGCAGTACCTGGCCGAGCGCCTGGCTGCCGATGACATCCCGGTCATCCTGCGCAACGTTTACGCGATGCCAAGCCGGCGTTGGGAACCCTATGACATGGCCTTTGTTGCCGCGGCTCGGCTGGCCGAAGCCGGTGTGCGCTTTGCCATTGCCGATTCCGGTGGCGGGATGGATGTGGCCAATGCGCGCAACCTGCCGTTTCATGCCGGCAGCGCGGCCGCTCACGGCCTGGACAAGATGGATGCGCTGAAGAGCGTCACCCTGTGGCCGGCTGAGATCCTTGGGGTTGCCGATCAGCTTGGCTCGATCGAACCGGGCAAGCGGGCCACGCTGTTTGCTTCTACCGGCGATCCACTGGAGCCGATGACCCGAATCGAGCGAGTCTGGATCGACGGCAGCGAATACGACCTGATGCGCGATCCCGGCCGCAGCCTGTATCAGCGCTATCGGCAGCGCGTCGAATCCTCGAATTCGGAATAAGCACCCTCAATGGCCTTGCTGCTTGCCGCGCCGCATCGCGATCTGCAGCCCCTGGCAGCCAGCATCAAGCAGCTGGCACCGGAGCTGGATGTCCGGGTCTGGCCACAGATTGGCGACCCGGCGTCCGTAACGTTCGTCGTTTGCTGGCATCAACCGCCCGGGTTGCTGAAAAGTCTGACTGGATTGAAAGCGGCCTGTTCGCTTGGTGCGGGCGTGAATCACCTGCTGACTGATCCCGACCTGCCGTCCGATCTGCCGCTGGGGAGACTGGCAGGTCAAAGACTGGCCGCCGATCTGGCCGCTTATCTGGTCGGCCAGGTAGTCCGGGACTGGCGTCAACTGGATCGCTTCGACGCGCTTCAATCCGTGCACTACTGGCAGCCGTTCGCGCCGGAACGCCCGCCCGTGATCGGGTTGCTCGGCTACGGCAGCATGGGCAGGAGAGCCGCCCAGGCGTTTTCCGCGCTGGACTTTCCGGTCCTTGCCTGTCGCCGTCGTCCGACTGACAAAGACAGCTCCCCTGCCCGCCTCGTCGACCTCAAGATCCTGGCCGGCGAAGCCGATTACCTGATTTGCACCTTGCCGCTGACCAGCGACACGGATGGCATCCTGAATGCCGGGCTGTTTGCGGCGATGAAACCGGGATCGGTACTCATCAATGTCGGCCGCGGCGAGCATTTGAACGAGAACGACCTGCTCGAAGCCCTCGGACTTGGGCGGCCGGCCAGAGCGATCCTGGACGTGTTTCGAGCCGAGCCGCTCGCCAATGACCATCCATTCTGGACCCACCCGGCCATCCGAATCACTCCACACTGCGCAAGCCTGACCCACACCGACGAAGCCGCCGGCCTGATCGTCGAAAGCTATCACCGGGTCATCGCCGGACACCCCCCGCTCAACGCCATCGACCGCCAACTCGGCTACTGAACCCTGCTCGGCGTCACCTAGGTGTGCAATCTCATTACGTTGTCAACACCAACGATAAAAACCTTCAAGCCTGTGGAGTATGAGATGTAGAGGGCATCGTGCATCGGGTACTGCCGGGCGGTTCGGGCTGGCCGGAACGATCGGCTCGAACGAGTCGGCGAGCTTTCTGGCGCTGGGTGCCAACGAATAGGTGCCGGTAGAGCCAGGCAACTTTTCGGGCTTCCTGAGTGGCCCGTGCAGTCGGAAAGATGCGGCTGCCACTGAAGCGACTTCCGCGCCCCGGCCAGCCAGCCCCTCCCGACAGCACCCAATGCGATAGATTGAGAGTTTTGTAAAAGGCAAAAAAACCGACCCCTTGCAAGCATCTGACAACGGGGAGTGGTGCTGTCTGATGGCGAGCCGAGGGTCACGGAGGAATGCAAGGAAGATTCAGCATCTTTCCTTAACCACCTTTTCAAGAAGGGAGCTTCGTCGTTCCAGTATTCAGATTGCGAGTCGCGGGCACCCAAGCTCCCGTGCTGCCGAATCAATCACCATTGGCGATTTGACGCTCGGCTTGCCAGCAGGAGGCACCACTCGCCGCTAGCCACCGAATATTCAGCCTGCTCGTGTGGACAACTGAGAGAGCACACCGAAACTTCAAAAGTTCTTTTCGGTGATTTCGGTGTCTTCGGTGGTTTACAGAAGTTTTTTGCGGCTCCGAAGGCGGGCTCGGAGACCTTGCGGTAATCTTCGGTCTAGGGCTTCCAGAGCCAGCGGGCGATCAGCGGGTCCAGCCTGGCCATGGCCCAATAGGCGAGCTTCTGGCGATACCGATTCCACCAGCCCTGCTGTTCGGCCCAGTGATCGCAATCGATCTTCCGGGAATGCGCCGCCAGGGCCTCAAAAAGCCCCTCAGCCTGATGCCTGACCTCGTCCTGGCCCAGTCTCAGCATCAGTTCATAGTCAATATGCAGGCTGCGAGTATTGAAGTTGGCCGAGCCGGCGTAAACCACACGATCCGTGATGACCAGCTTGGCGTGCAAAACCTGGGGCTGGTATTCCATAATTTCGACCCCGGCCCTGAGCAGGCGGGCATAGAGCGAACGGCTGGCATGAAGCGCCAGCCTGATATCACTGCGTGCCGGCAGCAGCAGGCGCACGCGACCTCCCTTGCGGGCCAGCTTGATCAGACGTCGGCGCAAGCCCCAGGTCGGCAGGAAATAGGGGCTGATGATCAGAACCGTGTTCGCTTTTCCCAGATCGCGCATCAGCGAGGCCTTGAGCGGATTGTGACCCCGGCCCGGCCCGCCGAGCAGCAGTTGACCGGATTGGGTCTGTTCAAGCCGGCGCTCGTTGGAGGCTCGAAATCGAGCCATCCGCCGCGGTCGGTCAATTGCGAGCACATACATGCGGTCAAAAGACCGGGCGAGCGCTTCGGCCAACACCCCCCTGACCTGCAGACCCAGATCACACCAGCCTGAGGTCAGCCCGTCGCCAGCGTATTCATCACCGATATTGAAGCCACCGACAATGGCAGCCTGGTGGTCACAAACCAGCAGCTTGCGATGATTGCGGTAGGCGATTCGCCACGGGTGCAAGGGATTGAAGCGGCGCACCTCACCGCCGGCCGCACGGAAGTCATCAAAAAAACCGCCCGGCAGCGCATAGGATCCCAACGCATCGATCAGTACCCGGACCCGGAGACCTCGGTCGGCCGCTGCGATCAGCGCTTCACGCACATCTCGACCGCAGTCATCATCGCGGAAAATATAGGTCTGCAACTGAACACTGCGCCTGGCATGACCGATCAATCCGAGCAGCGCTGCCTGGCAGGCTGCTCCACTGGGCAACCAGATTGTCTCAGCCGACATCCCGATCCTGGGCGCCGCAAAAGCGCAATATGCTCAGCACCAGAGTTCGAGTCACCGCTTCGAGATCGGCGATCGGCACAAACTCATCCGGGGCATGCGCCACGCGAACATCGCCCGGACCAAACAGTACCGCAGGAATTCCCGCCTGATTGATCAGAAGATGCATGTCGGCACCGTACGGCATCCCCCGCACCGGCGCAACGTTGCCGGTGGCCTCGGCAAATGCCGAGCCCAGAATGCTGACCAGGGCGTGATCGGCCGGAATGGCGGCCGGCTCGAAGCGGGCACCCCACCACTCGACCAGCGGCGGATGGGCCTGCAGCCACTCATCGCCGATCGCTGTTTCAGCGACAGCGGCTTCCAGCTCGCTTCTGGCCCGGTCCAGGTCTTCTCCGATACCAACCCCGTAGCGCCCTTCCAGCACCAGGGCTTCAGCCACCGTGGACGCCCAGATCCCGGCTTGTATCTTGCCAACGCAGATCGCGAATGGAATCGCATAGTCGACAAACAACGGATGGTTCATCCGCTGGTTGCGTTCAGTCTCCAGCTTGCGCAGGGCCAGATGGATACGCTGAAAATAATCCATCGGATCGACCCCCTCGGCTCTGAGTGCACCGTGGGCAGCCAGTCCCGGCACCGTAATCCGGAAGCTCAGTGCCCCGGCCTGGGCCGGCGCAATTGCCATTTCGGTCGGTTCAAGCACAATCGCGGCATCGGCCCGATGACCGCGCAAAATGGCCGCCAGCGTGCCCAGGCCGCCGTCTTCTTCTCCGACCACCGGCTGGATCATCACCGAACCGTCCAGCGTCAGGCCGGCTCGCTGAATGGCACGTACCGCTTCAATGGCACAGCACAGCCCTCCTTTCATGTCGACCGCACCGCGCCCGTAAATCCGGTCATCGCGTTGTGTTGCTGCAAACGGCGGGACACTCCAGCGTTCAAGCTCGCCGGCCGGCACGACATCCACATGCCCGTTGAGAATCAGCGAGGGACCCTGATCGCCGCCCCAGCGGCCCAGAACACCCAGCGCCCGCTCGCGCTCGATTTCAGCACCGTAGGAAGGATGCTCCCGGGTGCTATCAAGATCGATCTCCCAGACATCGGTCCGCATGTCCATCCCGTCAAGCAACTCACCCATGCGCTGCTGAATCGCCAGCTCTGAACCCTGATCGCTGGGCATGGCGATCAGCTCGCCCAGGGTGTCGATCAGGGCGGTCATGTCGATTGCCGCCAGCGCACGCTGCTCCAGCGCGCTCATCAGCCGGTCAGTGCCTGGTCAAGGTCGGCGATCAGATCGTCAACCGACTCGATGCCGACTGAATAGCGAACCAGGGCCTCGGGAATTCCGGCCTGTTCACGCTCTGCCGCGCTGAGCTCGACATGGCTGGTGGTTGCCGGTGGTCCGGCCAGGGTGCCGATCGATCCGAGGCTGGCTGCCCGGTGAGCCAGTTTCAGGCGAGTAACCGTTGCTGTCATCGCGTCCATTCCACCGTTGACGCTGAACGAGAGCACCCCGCCGAAACCGCGCATCTGGCGGCGGGCAATAGCATGACCGACATGACCCGAAAGCCCCGGATAGAAGACCTGGTCCACGGCCTTGTGTTCGACCAGGAACTCGGCGATCCGCTGGGCGCTCTGATTCTGCCGTTCAACGCGCAGGGCGAGCGTGCGCAGTCCGCGGGCCAGCAGGAAAGCGGACATCGGATCAAGTGAAGCCCCGTTGATTTCGCGAAAATGGAACAGCTGGCGGATCAATGACTTGCTGCCGCAGACCACGCCGCCCATTGCATCGGAATGGCCGCCCAGAAACTTGGTCGCACTGTGCAGTACCAGGTCCGCGCCCAGCGCCAGCGGGTTCTGGTTGATCGGCGTGGCGAAGGTACTGTCAACCACCACCGTTGCGCCGACCTTTCTGGCCGCCAGCGCCAGGCGCTCGATATCCACCACTTTCAGGGTCGGGTTGGTCGGTGTCTCCAGGTACAGCACCTTGCAACCCTTTGCGATCTCGGCCTCGATGGCATCATGATCTTCGGTTTCGCACAGATGCACGTCAATACCGAAGCGCGGCAGGAACTCGATGAAGATCTTGTTGCTGCCGCCGTAGGTATCCTTGATCGAAACCACCCGTTCGCCCGGTGACAGCAAGGTAAACAGCGTATTGGAAATGGCCGCCATGCCGGTCGCGAAGCTGGTCGCCGCCTCGGCCCCTTCCAGCATCCGGACCTTGTCCTCGAACAGCGCCACCGTGGGGTTGGTATTGCGTGAGTAAATATGCCCGGGCTTTTCACCGAGCGACACCGCTCGCCATTCATCCAGGTCATCGTAGGAATAGGTCACTCCGAAATACAGCGGCGCGACCGTCGCTCCCTCGGGATTGACCTCGGGCTCCCCGCCCCAGACCGCAAGCGTCGCCGGATCAAGAGTCATCTTGTCGCGTTTGCTGTCCGTCATCACCAAACTCCCAAAAAGGCGAATGATGGATGGAATACCCGCAAATGACAACCGTGACTGATCTCAGCCAAATACTCCGAGCCTGTTGCCTGGCCCCAAACAGAAATTCCTCTAAACCACCGAAGACACCGAAACCACCGAAGGAAAACGGTTTTCAATTTTCGGTGTGTTCGGTGGTTTCTGTTTTCAAGCTGAGTTCAAACCTGCGAACAAGCGACCTTGTCAGCCTGTGTCAACCTTCTGCGTTAGACTCTGATCTAATCAATTTCTGAACAGGAAAAATCAATGAAATCGATTGCCGCCGTGGCCTGGGAGGCCAATCAGCCGCTGGAGCTGATGGAAATTGATGTTGCCGAACCCAAGGCCGGTGAAGTGCTGGTCGAGATTGTCGCAACCAGCGTCTGCCATACCGATGCCTACACGCTCTCCGGTGCCGATCCGGAAGGCCTGTTCCCGGCCGTGCTAGGCCATGAAGGGGCTGGCATCGTGCGCGAGATCGGTGCCGGAGTGACCAGCGTCTCGCCAGGCGATCATGTGATCCCGCTCTACACCGCTGAATGCAGAAAGTGCACGTTCTGCACCTCGGGCAAGACCAACCTGTGCCAGGCTGTGCGCGCCACCCAGGGCAAGGGCGTTATGCCGGATGGAAGCTCACGCTTTTCAGCCGGCGGAAAGACCCTGCATCATTACATGGGCACCTCGACATTCAGTCGCTTTACGGTGCTGCCGGAAATCTCCCTGGCAAAAGTGTCGACATCGGCCCCGATGGACAAGATCTGCCTGCTCGGCTGCGGCGTCACCACCGGTATCGGAGCCGCTCTCAACACGGCCAAAGTCGAGGCAGGCTCCACCGTGGCCGTGTTCGGGCTGGGCGCCATCGGACTGGCAGTGATCCAGGGAGCGGTCATGGCCGGTGCCGAGCGCATCATCGCGATCGATATCAATCCCGACAAGTTCGACCTGGCGCGCCAGTTCGGGGCCACCGAGTGCGTCAATCCCAGGGACCATGACGATCCGATTCAGCAGGTGATCGTCGATCTGACCGACGGTGGTGTGGATTACTCGTTCGAATGCATCGGCAATGTTCAGGTGATGCGCTCGGCACTGGAGTGCTGCCACAAGGGCTGGGGTGAGTCGATCATCATTGGTGTCGCAGGTGCCGGTGAAGAAATCGCCACCCGGCCCTTCCAGCTGGTCACCGGCAGAGTCTGGAAAGGTTCGGCTTTCGGCGGCGTCAAGGGCCGTACGGAATTGCCCGGCTATGTCGATCAGTACATGAACGGCAAATTGAAAATCGACGAGTTCATCACCCACGACATGCCCTTCGACAAGATCAACGAAGCCTTCGACCTGCTGCACGCCGGCCAGTCGATCCGAACGGTGCTGCATTATGGCGAATGAACTGAAAGAGATCGCCGCCAATCGCAGTTCTGGCGGCTGGCACAAACGCTTTGAACATCGCTCGGAAGTGCTGGACTGCGACATGGTGTTGGCGGTCTATCTCCCGCCGGCGGCCGAAAACGGTCCGGTTCCGGTTCTCTGGTGGCTGTCCGGCCTGACCTGCACGGATGAAAACTTCATGCAGAAAGCCGGTGCCCACAAGCTGGCTTCCGAACTGGGTCTTGCGATTGTCTGCCCGGACACCAGCCCCAGGGGTACCGATCTGTCGGGTGAGCACGACGATTTCGACTTCGGCTCCGGTGCCGGCTTCTACATCAACGCCACCCGCGAGCCGTGGAACCAGCATTACAAGATGTTCGACTATGTCACCGAAGAATTGCCCGGCCTGGTTCGCGAACACTTGCCGATCAATGATCGCCAGTCGATAAGTGGTCATTCGATGGGAGGTCACGGTGCCCTGATCTGCGCACTGAAAAAGCCGGAGCTGTATCGCTCGGTCTCGGCCTTTGCGCCGATTACCAACCCGAGTCAGTGCGCCTGGGGAGAAAAGGCGTTCACCGGTTACCTGGGTCCAGACCGCGAAACCTGGAAAGCCTGGGATAGCTGCGAACTTGTCGGCAAGCACGGAACCGATTTCGAACTGCTGGTTGACCAGGGCGAAGCCGACAATTTCCTCCACGATGGCCAGCTCCGCCCCGAAGCGCTGCAAGCCGCCTGCCGCGAAACCGGAGTATCCCTGACCCTGCGCCGCCAGCCCGGCTACGACCACAGCTACTTCTTTATCGCCAGCTTCATCGACGATCATCTGCGCCATCATGCGCGCTTTCTGTCACGATGAATGTTGCTTCCGGCGGCGAGTGGTACTGTCCGACTCACAAACATCCGAGTCCGCTCCAACCCCGTAGGTCGGCCCAGCGCAGTTCGGAGGGCAGGTGCGGTTTGCCGCAGGCAAGAAGCGCCTGAGCGGAGAACGTCCGCGCGTGTGGCCGACGGTCATGACCATCGGTTGTCTCCAAAAGGTTGGCTTTAAACGCGCATCCCGACGCTCTGCACATACGTAATCAAAGTCCAACATACGGTGGATTTTGAAACATGGACCGTCGGGCACGTCGGCCCGACCTACGAAGTCCTTAACGACCCCTCAAGCAGTGACCACACTTCCAACTTTTGTGTGGAAAACGCACTTACAGCTAGCGATCAGACAACACCACTCCCCGTTGTCGGATCGTTGCAAGGGGCTGGGTTTTGCCTTTACCAAACTCTCAATCTATTGCATCGGGTACGGCCTGATCCGTCCAGACGGCATCGCTTCATTCGCTCACGCGAAAGCCGCAATACCGTCACGACGGGGCCTGTCGGGAGGGGCGGGCTGGCCGATCGTCTCGACCAGCCCGAACTGCCCGGCAGTACCCGATGCTCGATGCCCTCTCACGCCTGAAAATGACCCGCCAAAGTGTTTTGGCGGTTTATTCACTTGATCCAAGCCCCAACCCCTGCTCCCGCAACCGGTGAATCTGATCGCGAATTTCGGCTGCTTTTTCGAATTCGAGCTCCTCGGCCGCCTTGAACATGTCCTTTTCCAGGCGAGCAATGGCCTTGGACGCCTCTTCCGGTGAGGCCACTTCAATGTCGTAAGCGCTTTTCTTGTCGGCGACCTTGCGCGGCGCCCTGCCCTTGCCCGGTGTCTGGTGAGCGTCGGACATGATGTCGGCGATGTTTTTGACGATGGTTTTCGGGGTAATGCCGTGCTCTAGGTTGTGTGCAACCTGCTTGGCACGGCGGCGATCGGTCTCGTCGATCGCTCGCTTCATTGAATTGGTCATCTTGTCGGCATAGAGGATCGCCTTTCCCCGCAGGTTGCGAGCTGCACGGCCGATGGTCTGGATCAGGGAACCTTCCGAGCGCAGGAAACCTTCCTTGTCGGCATCCAGGATTGCAACCAGCGACACTTCAGGCAGATCCAGACCTTCTCTAAGCAGGTTGATTCCGACCAGTACGTCGAATGCCCCCAATCGGAGATCACGAATGATCTCGACCCGTTCGACGGTATCGACGTCCGAATGCAGGTAGCGCACGCGCACGCCGTGCTCGGCCAGGTATTCGGTCAGATTCTCGGCCATCCGCTTGGTCAGCGTGGTCACCAGGACCCGATCACCCAGCTCGGTCCGCAAATTGATTTCCGACAGCAGATCATCGACCTGGCTGGCCACTGGCCGAATCTCGACCTCCGGATCAATCAGTCCGGTCGGCCTGACCACCTGTTCGGCAACCACCGAAGAGTGCTCGAACTCCCACGGTCGTGGGGTCGCTGATACCAGGATCATCTGGGGTGCACGTTCTTCGAACTCCTCGAAGCGCAGCGGCCGGTTGTCCAGTGCCGAGGGCAGCCGAAATCCGAACTCGACCAGAGTTTCCTTGCGCGACCGATCGCCCTTGTACATTCCACCGATCTGCGGAATGGTCACATGTGATTCGTCGGCAATCAGGATCGCATTGCGCGGCAGATAATCGAACAGCGTCGGCGGCGGATCGCCGGGCTGGCGACCGGTCAGATGGCGCGAGTAGTTCTCGATACCCTGGCAATAGCCCAGCTCCAGCATCATTTCGATATCGAACTGGGTTCGCTGCTTGATCCGCTGCGCTTCGAGCAGCTTGCCAGCCCCTTCCAGCTGGGCCAGGCGCTCTTTCAGCTCGGCCTTGATCGCGCTGATCGCATCCAATACCACCTGGCGCGGTGTAACGTAATGGGTTTTCGGGAAGATGGTCAGTTCATCGACTTTGCCGTGGATCTCGCCGGTCAGCGGATCGAAGTGGCTGATCCGCTCGATTTCGTCATCGAACAGCTCGACCCGAACGGCTTCCATTTCCGAATCGCCCGGAAACAGATCGATGATTTCCCCGCGCACCCGATAAGTCCCCCGGCGCAGCTCGAAATCGTTGCGTGAATACTGCATTTCGGCCAGGCGGCGGAGGATCTCGCGCTGATTCAGCCGCTCTCCCACTTTCAGCGGCAGGGTCATCTTGAGGAATGAGCTCGGGTCACCGAGACCATAGATCGCCGACACCGTGGCCACAATCAACGAATCCGGACGCTCCAGCAGGGCCTTGGTGGCCGACAGCCGCATCTGCTCGATATGCTCATTGATCGAGGCATCCTTCTCGATAAACGTGTCGGTGGACGGGACGTAGGCCTCCGGCTGGTAGTAATCGTAGTAGGAAACGAAGTACTCGACGGCATTGTCCGGAAAAAACGCCTTGAACTCGCCATACAGCTGCGCCGCCAGGGTCTTGTTGGGCGCCATCACCAGGGCCGGGCGCTGAACCCGCTCGATCACATTGGCCATGGTAAAGGTCTTGCCCGAACCGGTTACACCCAGCAGGGTCTGGTGGGAATGGCCTGCATCAAGGCTTTCAACCAGTTGCCGTATGGCTTCGGGCTGGTCGCCTGCAGGTTCGTAACTGGAAGCCATGCGAAATCGACGGGACATACTATAATTGTACGCGGCGGCACCTCATCAGGTTGGTGCAACATCCTAATTCCATTCGGGGAGACAAGCTGTGAGTATCCGATTTTCTGCGCGCGTGGCCCAGGTCAAGCCGTCTGCGACCATTGCGATGAGCATGAAGGCCTCTGAACTCAAGGCCCAGGGCCGCGACATCATTTCCCTGAGCATGGGCGAGCCGGACTTCGACACCCCGAGCCATATTCGCCAGGCGGGAATTGCCGCGATTGAAGCCGGCCAGACCCGCTACACGGCGGTCGACGGTACACCGGCGCTCAAACAGGCGATCATCGGCAAACTGGCGCGCGATAACGGGCTGGACTACGAGCCATCGCAGATCCTGGTTTCCAGCGGGGCCAAGCAGTCCATTTACAACCTGTTCCAGGCTCTGCTCAACGAAGACGATGAGGTCCTGATTCCCGCGCCCTACTGGGTTTCCTACCCGGATATGGTGCGGTTGGCCGGTGCCGCCCCGGTCACCCTGAATACCAGCGAAAAAACCGACTACCTGATCACCGCGTCTCAGCTCGAAGCGTCAATCACTGACCAGACCCGGCTGCTGATCTTCAATTCCCCCAGCAATCCCACGGGCCGGGCCTATAACCGCAAGCAACTCGCTGAACTGGCTGAGGTGCTCCTTGAACACCCCAGGCTGCTGATCTGCTCGGATGACATCTACGAGCATATCTGGTGGGCAGACGAGCCCTTCGCCAGCCTGGGCCAGGTGGCACCGGCGCTCAAGGATCGGCTGATTGTGGTCAACGGTGTTTCCAAGTCCTACGCCATGACCGGCTGGCGAATCGGCTATGCTGCCGGGCCGGCCGAACTGATCCGGGAAATGCGCAAGATCCAGGGCCAGAGCACCTCTAACCCCTGCTCGATCAGCCAGGCCGCCGCGACCGCTGCGCTCGATGGCGATCAGGCGTGCGTCAGCGAAATGTGTCAGGCCTTCAAACAGCGTCACGACTGGCTGGTACCGGCCCTTGACAGCCTGCCCGGCGTATCCTGCAGTGCCGGACAGGGAGCATTTTATGCCTTTGCCGATTGCCGCGGTGCCATCGAAAAACTGGGTCTGGCCGATGACCTGGAGCTGGCTGAACATCTGCTGGAAGAGGCCGGGGTCGCCACCGTTCCCGGCACGGCGTTCGGTGCGCCGGGGCATCTTCGGCTCTCGTTTGCCTGTGACCTGGATACCCTCAAGCAAGCGGTCGAGCGAATCCGTCAGGCCCTGGGGTCAAACACCTGAGACTACGGATGCAGCCTGGCGGCTGACGCATAGGGAGGCACATCCAGTGCCTGCCCGCTGGCAATTTGATGCTGAATCGCCTGCCACCATGAGGGATCGAACAACTCGCCGTGAATCTCGCTCAAAGTGGCGAGGTGCTTGTTGTTCAAACCCATGAAGCGCGGGAACTGTTCGGGGAAGACGTCATTTTCCTCGACGTTGAACCAGGGTTCGCTATTGAATTCGAGTGCATCATCATCGGACTCGGGGAGATGCCGAAACCGACACTCGGTCATCAGTCGGAGTTCGTCGTAGTCATAGAAGATCACCCGCCCCGAGCGGGTCACGCCAAAATTCTTCGGCAACAGATCGCCGGCGAAGATATTGGAGCAGGCCAGGTCTTTCAGCGCCTGCCCGTAGTCAAGAACGGCGGCAGCGGCAGCAGCAGGTTCGACTTCGCCGAGGTACAAATCCAGCGGTCTGAGCCGTCGTTCGACAAAACAGTGGCGTACCACCAGGCGATCACCGTCGACGAAAATGCTTCGATCGCATTCCTTCCTGAGTTCATTCAGCAGTCCGGGGTCGAACTGCTCCAGCGGAAACGACAGATCACGGAATTCCTGGGCATCGATCAGGCGACCGACCCGGTCATGTCGAAATACCAGCCGGTAACGCGCCAGCACCTGGCTTCGACCGAATTTCTTGCTTGGGGCGAATCGATCCCTGATCAGCTTGAAGACCAGCTTCCAGGACGGGAGTGTGAATACCAGCATCACCAGGCCACGTTTGCCCTCGGCTTCGATCAGTGACTGCTCCGGCCTGCAAGCCAGGTGTCGGAAGAACGAGCGATACCGCTCGGTCTTGCCCTGCTTGGCGCGTCCAAGCACGGTGTAGAGTTCGTCAATCGGCTTGTCGGGTAACAGCGTCCGGAGAAAGACCACCGCATCGCCGACCGTGGGCAAGTCCGTCATGAAGTAGCTGAAGGTGTAGCCAAAGAGAATACTGACCTGACGGCGCTCGGTCAGTAGTGCATCTGCGGCAATACCCTCGTCGGTGCAGATCAGTGCAACAACGCAGGGTCGATAGAGGCCCTCGCCCAGTGCCCGACCGACCAGATAGGCACGACCCTCACGATAGAACACGGTTTCGAGCAACTCGATGGAAACCACCTTCTCATCCAATTCGGCAAAAACCTCCTCAAGACGAACTGCCAACCGCTCGGCATCCCGTTCGAGATTGACAAAAGGACTCGCAAACGACTGGTCGCCAAGAACGCGCGAGAACACACTCTTCAGGTTATGATTGACCGCATAGGTATGGCGCGCGACCGGATGAGTGATTCGATCAGTCGGTTCGATGTCCAGGGCAATGAACTCGATCGCCGGATCAACGCCGCGTGTCTTGAACAAGCGCCGACTGATGGTATTGAAGAAGGTCTTGTAGAGTTCGGCATCAAGTTGTCGCTCTATCCGCTCGCCGTACCGGGACCGGATATCGCGCCACAGCGTGTGCGAAAAGAGCCTCTCGGCCAGGCGTTGCTCGAGGCGACCGATCGCCTCGTCTACCGCCGCGTCATACAGGGCCAGACGGGCCACCGAATCCGCCTGCATGCCCGCTCGATCATGACCTTCGAACCGACGACGCGCTCGACGGGTGATATCGGAAAAACTGGCGTTGTAGTCCTCGAATGCCGTGGTCAGCAGTCCGGCGGCATCATCGATAACCCTGGAACGACCAGATCCTGGCGACATTCGACCCTGGTGGAATTGGGAGACTGCGTCGATTATCTCTCAAAACCATGCCGGCCTCTGAAGCCATGCGCAAACGGGTTCAGGGAAATGTCATTTCGAACGGAAGATGAATGGATTGGACCTGATCGAAACTCAGCAGAACGACAAGCCCGAAGCGGTTGACGCTGACCAGAAACTCCCGACGGATATTGGGCGGACCTTCGATCTGGCCATAGCGAGAATCCAGCGCACGGCTGATATGGCGCCAGGCCTCGCGCGCCTCGGCTAGACCCCCGTCAAGTTCGACCAACACCGGAACTCGTCCGCTGGCCCGCAGCCACTCTTCAATCGCAGGATCCAGTCGGGGATCCTCCAGAGCCTGGGAAAAAGCAGGGGAAGCAGCCGCCAGTGCAAGCAGCCAGCTTATCGTCATCAACAATCGCATCGCAAAAAAGACGGCTGGATAATCAGCGGCTATGGTCACCCACAGCGATGACAGGGTAGTTACTTCTCAGCTGTCAATTCCGCTGTCGCGCCAGCCCGAGGTGATGGGGTAGCGACGGTCGCGTCCGAATGCCTTGCGCGTGATTCGGGGACCTGGCGCTCCCTGGCGACGCTTGTATTCGGCAGCCAGTACCATTCCGGCGACTCGTCTGACGGTTTTCTCGTCGACTCCCAGTGCGACGATGTCGGCGATCGGCAGATCTTCCTCGACATAGGCGGTGATGATCCGGTCAAGAATTTCGTAGGGTGGCAGGCTGTCATCATCTCGCTGGTCCGGACGAAGTTCAGCCGACGGCGGACGATCGATAATGCCCTGGGGGATAGCGGGAGACTGACTGTTGCGCCAATTGGCCAGTTCGAAGACCAGTTGCTTCAGGCAATCCTTGATCGGGCTGAAGCCGCCGCACATATCACCGTAGATGGTCGAGTAGCCCGTTGCCAGCTCGCTCTTGTTGCTGGTCGTCAGGGGCAGGTGGCCCAGCTTGTTCGACAATGCCATGACAATATTGCCGCGCGCCCTGGCCTGCAGATTCTCCTCGGCAAAATTCTCACGCCGGCCTGCGAAGGCTTCCGCGAGCTGTTTGAGCATGGCCTGGTAAATCGGCTCGATGGAAATATTGTCATAGCCGATTCCCAGCATTTCGATCTGCTCGGTCGCCAGGATCAATGACAGCTCGGAAGTATGGCGCGATGGCATCATCACGCCCAACACCTTGTCCGGCCCCAGTGCATCGGCGGCCAGGGCCGCGGTCAGGCTGGAATCGATCCCGCCAGACAGCCCGAAGACGACGTTTTCGAACTTGTTCTTCAGGACGTAGTCACGCAAACCACGCTGAAGAACGCGGTAAATGACCGGAAGATCGTCGATCTCACCAGCTGGCCAGTGCTCGTACTCCAGTTCGCCGGAACCACCATCCACATTGACAACCAGCAAGGCTTCCTCGCAAAGCGGCCCAGGCGGTGAAAGCCGGCCTTGACCATCGATAGCCAGCGAATGACCGTCGAATACCAGCTCGTCCTGGCCTCCCACACAATTCAGGTAGATCAGGGGCAGACCGGTTTCGTCATGGCGGGCGGTGAGAATGGCAGCGCGATCTTCATGCTTTCGCCGATAGTAAGGTGAGGCGTTGGCTGAAAGAATGATCTGCGCGCCGGCCTGGAGGGCGGCACGACTGGCTTCAGGCGTCCAGGTGTCTTCACAGATGATCAAACCAACGCGAACCCCGGCAATCTCGATGACCAGCGGTTTGTCACCGGGAACGAAATAGCGCCGTTCATCGAATACCGCGTAATTGGGCAGATCCCACTTGTCGTAGGTTCCAATCACTCGACCGTTACGCAGCCATGAAACGGAATTGAATCGCTTCTCGCCATCCGCCCTGGGATGCCCAATGATCACATCGATGCCGCGCACCGCCCCGGTGATTTCCGCCAGGGCCTGATCACTGCGACGCATGAATCCAGGCCTCAGAACCAGGTCTTCAGGCGGATAACCGGTCAATGCCAGCTCGGGCAGCAGCAACAGATCAGCTCCGAGTTCATCGCGCGCGCGCGCGATCAGGTCCAGAATGAGATCCCGGTTGCCGGTGATATGACCGACCAGGAAATCATCCTGGGCTAACGCAATCTTTAGCATTGGAAAGGGTTCGGGGTTCAGGGTTCAGGGTTCAGACAACCGGATCCAGGTTTCCCTGAACCCTGAAACCTGAACCCTGTCACCTTTCTGCTCTACTTCAGGCGGTCGGCCAGCGCGGCGCCCAGCTCGACCGGAGAACGGACCGTGGTTACACCGGCCTCTTCCAGCGCCTCGTACTTGGCTTCTGCGGTGCCCTTGCCGCCGGATATGATCGCGCCGGCATGGCCCATCCGTTTGCCAGGAGGCGCGGTGACTCCGGCGATGTAGCCAACGACCGGCTTGGTGACATGATCGGCAATGAACTCGGCCGCATCTTCTTCGGCCGAACCACCGATTTCACCCACCATGATGATGCCCTGGGTATCCGGGTCTTCCTGGAACAGGCTCAGGCAATCAACGAAGTTCATCCCGTTGATCGGGTCTCCGCCGATCCCGATGCAGGTCGTCTGGCCAAGGCCTGCCTGAGTGGTCTGGAAAACCGCTTCATAGGTCAGGGTTCCCGAACGCGACACGATACCGACCTTGCCTGGTTTGTGAATCCGACCCGGCATGATACCGATCTTGCACTCTCCCGGAGTGATGATGCCCGGACAGTTGGGGCCGATCAGGGTCACATCGTCGTAACCTTCAAGGGCTGCCTTGACGCGCATCATGTCGAGCACCGGGATACCTTCGGTGATGCAGACAATGACCCGAATGCCGGCATCGGCGGCTTCCAGAATAGCATCGGCCGCGAATGGCGGCGGCACGAAAATCATCGACGCATCGGCCCCGGTCTCCTCGACCGCTTCATCAACGGTGTTGAAAACCGGCAAACCCAGGTGATCCTGACCACCCTTGCCCGGTGTTACCCCGCCAACCATGCGGGTGCCGTAGGCAATCGCCTGTTCCGAATGAAAAGTACCCTGAGATCCGGTAAACCCCTGGGTAATGACTTTGGTCTTGCTGTTGATCAATACACTCATTATCTGATTCCTTCAGGCCGCAGCCGCTTCTACGGCCTTGCGCGCACCGTCGTTGAGATCATCGGCCGGAATGATGGCAAAGCCGCTATCTGCCAGCAGTTTCTTGCCTTCATCGACATTGGTCCCTTCCAGACGAACCACCACCGGCACACTGACATCCATCTCCTTGACCGCGTTGATGATGCCCTCGGCGATCAGGTCACAGCGCACGATCCCGCCGAAGATATTGACCAGGATGGCCTTGACCTTGTCATCCGACAGGATCAGCTTGAACGCCTCCTTCACTCGTTCGGCGTTGGTACCACCGCCCACATCGAGAAAATTGGCCGGCTCGCCACCGGCCAGCTTGATCACGTCCATGGTGGCCATGGCCAGCCCGGCACCGTTGACCATGCAGGCGATGTTTCCATCCAGGGTGACGTAGTTCAGTTCGTGCTTGCTCGCGGCCAGCTCGGTCGGATCTTCCTGCGACTCATCGCGCATCGCCGCCAGTTCGGTGTGCCGAAACAGCGCGTTATCGTCGGCATTGAGCTTGGCATCCAGCGCCATCAGGTCGCCCTTGCCGTCAATGATCAGGGGGTTGACCTCGATCAGACTGATGTCCTTGTCGATGAACAGCCGGTAAAGTCCGTCCATGATCCTGGTCAACTGGCGAACCTGCTTGCTGTTCAATCCCATGCCAAAACCGATCTGGCGGGCCTGATACGGCATCAAACCGGCTGCGTTGTCGACCACGGCAGTAATGATCTTGTCCGGCGTTTCATTGGCCACCTTCTCGATATCCACGCCGCCGGCCGCCGATCCCATGAAAACGACGGCCCGGTGAACCCGATCAACCAGCGCACCCAGGTACAGTTCCTGCTTGATATCGGTCGCCTCGGCGATCAACACGCTGTTGACCGGCAATGCCAGGCCTGCCGTCTGGTAAGTCTCTATCGACATTCCAAGCATTTTTTCCGCTACGGAACGAACAGCGTCCAGGCTGTCGGCAAACTTGACCCCGCCTGCCTTGCCTCGCCCCCCGGCATGTACCTGGGCCTTGACGACCCACTGACTGCCGCCGACTTTCTCGGCAGCAGCCACGGCCTCGTCAGCAGTGGTCGCCAGTTCTCCCCGAGGCACCGGAATGCCATAGTCGGCGAACAGCTCCTTGGCCTGATATTCATGAAAATTCATTGATTAACCCTTCGATTGACGGCTTCGATTGACAATTGGTCGTTCGCAGCGCGAATTGACCCGATTGATTAGAGGTGCAAGGCCATTTCCGGCCCTGCAAACCGCGTATTCTGGTACAGAAGCGATCAATTATCAAACCGGAAATAGGCGCTATACTGTACAAGGTGGGGATGAACATGGTGACCAAACGCGGTCATTCGGGGCTGGAGTGAGCTGGAGGCGGAATTGAAATCGAGAACTTCGCTGATTGCCGACGAAGACATTATTCGCCGCGCGCTACATTATCTGAACGGGTTCCGGTTCGTCCTCGCGCCGATTCTGCTGATTGTGGCGCTGAGTCCGCTTGTCAGCGAACTTGACACTGCCTACAAGATCTTCCTGCTCCAGGCGGCGGCTTTCACCTATCTGGGTGCTGCGGTCATATTCCTGATCGTTCACCTGCGTCGATCAATCGAACCTGCAGAACTGGCCTCGTTTTCCCTGGCCACCGACCTGATCATCATCAGCATCGTCCTGCACTGCTTCGGTGGGATCGAAAGCGGATTGGTCATATTGCTGCTGTTTACCGTCGGCATCGCTGGATTGCTGCTCTCGCTCAAGACAGCGCTGCTGTTCGCCAGCCTGGTCACGATCGGCCTGATCATCGACGCTGCCATGGCCAGCAGAATCAATCCGGCAGCGACGGTTGCGGTACAGGCAGGTCTTTATGGAATCGCGGCCTTTGTCACCGCCCTGGGCTGCTCGTTGCTGGGCCGCTGGGGTCGCGAGTACCAGTTGCTGGCCGAGCGCCGCGGCGTCGACATGGCCAGCCTGGAACAGGTCAACGAGTTGATCATTCACCGTATGCGATCCGGCGTACTGGTGGTCGACGCTGCCGGCAAGATTCGTCAGATCAACGAAGCCGCCTGGTACCTGCTGGGCAACCCACCGGTCAGCGAGCGCAATCTCAAGGTCATCTCGCCATCCCTGGCCGAACGACTTGAACGCTGGCGCCAGACCGGCAAATCCGAGGATGAGGGCCTGTTGCTGCAATCCACCCAGGTTGCCGTCGTCCCGCGCATGCTCAGCATGCCGGGAGTACACAGCCAGGCCACCCTGATTTTTCTGGAGGACACATCGGTCGTCAGCCGTCGCGCCCGGGACCTGGCTCAGGCCTCGCTGGCAAGGCTTTCGGCTTCTATTGCGCACGAAATTCGCAATCCGCTGGGCGCGCTCAGCCATGCCGCCCAATTGCTCGTGGAATCGCCGGACCTGGTGCCGGCTGACGCAAAACTGGTCAAAATGATGCTCAATCATTCGGCCCGGATGAACGATATTGTCGAAAACGTGCTCAAGCTTTCGCGGCGCGAACGGGCACGGGTCGAGGCGGTCAATCTGGTCACCTGGGTCAAGCGGCTGGCCACGGAGTTCCGGCGCTATCACAAACTGCCCGATGACCAGGTCCGGCTCGAAGTACCCTCGGCCGCCATCATGGTGCTGATCGACCCCGGACAGCTGACCCAGGCGGTCTGGAACCTGATGGAGAATGCCCTCAAGCACGCCCGCCATGAAGACGACCGAATTCCGGTTATTACACTTCGAGTCAGTCCGATTCGAGGCCATCGTGAAATGGCACTGGACATCATCGACGATGGTCCGGGGATTCCGCTGGAGAAACGCTCGCAGGTATTCGAGCCATTCTTTACCACGCACAAGCAAGGTTCAGGACTGGGCCTGTACCTTGCACGCCAGCTTTGCGACGCCAATCAGGCACCTCTGGAATATGTCCAGGTTCCCAATGCGGGTGCCTGTTTTCGTATTCTGCTGCGACGACCCGAAGCGACTGAGACGACCGCTGTGTCAAGCCCCGGAAATCAGCGCGCGTCAGCTTGAACAGAATTGACCAACTTTAACTTTGGCAAAGGAGACTGAATGACTCAGATGCGCGCCCTTGTAGTGGACGACGAGCCTGATCTGCGCGAGCTTCTGGACATGACCCTCAGTCGGATGGGTCTGGAAGTCGATACCGCCGAGGACCTGTCCGCCGCTCGGCATTTCCTGTCTTCCAATCCCGACTACGCGCTGTGTCTGACCGACATGAGACTGCCGGACGGCAACGGTCTGACTCTGATCAAGGAAATCAGTCGCGATCACGACCAGATTCCGGTCGCCATGATCACCGCTTTCGGAAAAGTCGAGGATGCGGTCACCGCACTCAAGTACGGGGCGTTTGATTTCGTCTCCAAACCGGTCGACCTGGAGGTCCTGCGAAACCTGGTCCGAACCGCGCTCAAGCTGCGCCAGGACGACGTGGACAAAGCGTCTGCCAAGGCCGCACCTGCCAAGGCTGACTCGAATCAAAAGCACACAGATATGGGCGCCGGAATGGAGCCCGAGGAGACGGAAGACGGCGACAAGTCATATTTGCTGCAGCGATTGATCGGTCAGTCCGAAGCGATCAAGCGGGTCCGACAGACTATATCCAAGCTGGCTCGCAGTCAGGCACCGATCCTGATCAGTGGCGAATCCGGGACCGGCAAGGAACTGGCCGCGCGCCTGATTCACGATCTGGGACCACGCGCCGAGGAACCGTTTATTGCGGTCAACTGTGGGGCCATCCCCAGTGAATTGATGGAAAGCGAGTTCTTTGGTCACATGAAGGGCAGCTTCACCGGTGCCGACAGCGACAAGGAAGGCCTGTTCCAGGCCGCCCAGGGCGGAACCTTGTTTCTTGATGAGGTTGCCGATCTGCCCCTGCCCATGCAGGTCAAGTTACTGCGAGTCATCCAGGAAAAAACCGTGCGGCCGATCGGAGGGCGGACTGAAATCAAGATTGACGTGCGCATTCTTTCGGCCAGTCACAAGCCGCTCAAGCCCTTGGTCGAAGACGGTGCGTTTCGCAATGATCTGTATTACCGACTCAATGTGATCGAGTTGCAGATGCCGGCGCTGAGTGAACGCCGTGGCGACATTGTCATTCTTGCCGAGCATTTCCTGACCAGTATTGGTGAACAGTGGGGCGAACCTCCCCGCCGGCTGGGTGAAAGTGCGATCAGCGCGCTGCGTCAACATGCTTTTTCAGGCAATGTCCGCGAGCTTGTCAACATCCTGCAGCGCGCAGTCACTCTGTGCGAAGGCGACGAAATCACCCCCGATGACCTGAGCCTGGACGGCGAATCCGTTTCGGACGACGGACCGATCGGAGACCGACCGGATGACCGTAGTCTGGATGACTACATTGAAGATGTGGAAAAGCGGATTCTGGAAAATGCGCTTCGCGAGGCCAGATTCAACAAGACTGAAGCCGCACGCCAGCTCGGCATCACGTTCCGCTCACTTCGCTACAAACTCAAGAAATACGGGATCGACTGACTCGCTCCTTGTTCAGCCCTTTGCCAGACGGTCGCTGAAAATGCGGTCACTGCTGCAATCAAGCGTGCCTGATGCAGAGGCAATTTTCAGGTTCACCGGCCCATTGCTGAAATCCAGGGTAATCGGTCCATTCAGGTCATACAGCTGCCCGCCAACGCCCAGACCCACCCCGACAAGGGGATCTATCGACGCTGCTCCCTGGCAGGCAAGGTTGTCATTCAAAACCAGCTCAAAAATGCCGCCGCCAGCGTGGTAGCGAATGGCACTGATGTCGCTGACCACGCTGCCGTCCAGATTGACCACGACGGTAGCACTGACATTCATGCACATCGCCCCGAGAAATCCCGCCAGTACGTTAGTTTTGCCCATTATCAGTATTGCTCTGCAGAAAGTTGAGCGGATCATTGCAGCAATCGGGTTATTCCCCTGAAAACATAAAGTTACCTGATTACGTATGAACCTCAGCCATCTTGGCGAGCCGATATGGAAGCGGCGCTGTCCGGCAAGCGACATAGGCGAGTCGGTCGACCATTCGTTCCAAATCGAAGCGACGATTGAAGCGATAGGCGA